>JADMIO011346866.1_pt1 | contig 135829 bp, 118 predicted proteins | sample 8958161 | NCBI WGS metagenome assembly JADMIO01 (sample SAMN16585339, study PRJNA669376) | soil metagenome | isolation source: Crop rotation soil | place: USA: Cullars Rotation, Alabama | collected 2011
GCGACAACTTGTCCACGTGGAATTCTAAGCTTAGGATCCCAATGTGCTGGAAAGTCTTTTCATAATGGCTCTGCCACGCCGATGCGCGGCAAGTCTTCGACTCATAAGCGACGCTTTCACCGAGCAACATTCTTTTCATAATGGCTCTGCCACGCCGATGCGCGGGAAGTCTCTGAGTCATTCGCGGGCGTCAATCAAGGTTAGCTCCGTTCGTTATGGCTCTGCCACGCCGATGCGCGGCAAGTCTCTGACTCATAAGCGACGCTTTCACGAAGCAACATTCTTTTCATAATGGCTCTGCCACGCCGATGCGCGGCAAGTCTCTGACTTGCCGGACGGCGGCCTCCTCCTCTCTTCGGGTCTCCGACCCGAGCGATTGAGCATAGATGAAATTGTTTGGAGGCGGTCATAGACCGCCGGTTCAAAGACTCATCTGTCCGGCAAGTCGGAGACTTGCCGCGCATCGGCGTGGCAGAGCCATAACGAAGTAATTCGTCCTTTCTTTGCCGTCCTCTTTACTGAGAGATTTGCCGCGCATCGGCGTGGCAGAGCCATAACGAAGTAATTCGTCCTTTCTTGTGCCGTCCTCTTTACTGAGAGACTTGCCGCGCATCGGCGTGGCACAGCCATTAACGCAGTAATTCCTCCTTTCTTTGCCGTCCTCTTTACTGAGAGACTTGCCGCGCATCGGCGTGGCAGAGCCATAACGAAGTAATTCGTCGTTTCTTTGCCGTCCTCTTTACTGAGAGACTTGCCGCGCATCGGCGTGGCAGAGCCATAACGAAGTAATTCGTCGTTTCTTTGCCGTCCTCTTTACTGAGAGACTTGCCGCGCATCGGCGTGGCAGAGCCATAACGAAGTAGTTCGTCCTCTTTAACAGAGACTGCCGCGCATCCGTGTGGCCAAGTCGTGTCGGAAATTGATTGATGTTTGAATCAGGCCGATGCCTCAGGTGTGTTTTTGGATGCGTTATTTCGCCGTATCCCAACTTGATTCTGCCTACCCTCTGATGTAACACTTAGCCTTAATTCTTTCACTGCAATTCATTGCCAGATCGGAGTCACAAATGAGTTCTCCTGTTACGAAAAAGACTTTGTCGCGCGATCCTTCCAAGCCGCTCAGCACGAATGTTCACCTGCTTAATTGGGTGGAAAAAATGGCTAACCTGACTAAGCCGGCGGCCATTCATTGGGTCGATGGATCCGAGGAAGAAGATCAGGCGCTGAAAGCCCAGATGGTCGAGAGCGGGACGTTCATTAAACTGAACGAGGAACTTTGGCCGGGTTGTTATTACGCGCGTTCGCACCCAAGCGATGTCGCTCGCGTCGAAGATCGCACTTTCATCTGCTCGCTGTCGAAAAACGCGGCCGGTCCGACCAATAACTGGGAAGAGCCTTTCGCAATGCGCCGCAAGCTAAAGGAACTCTTTGATGGTTCGATGGCCGGGCGGACGATGTATGTCCTGCCCTTTAGCATGGGGCCCATTGGATCGCCAATGTCGCAAATCGGCGTGCAGCTCACCGACTCGCCTTACGTCGTGGTGAACATGCGCATCATGGCCCGCATCGGGCTGCCGGTTTATGCCGAGATCGACAAGGATTACAAACGGGTGGTTCCCTGCATGCACTCCATCGGCGCGCCGCTCGCCGAAGGCGAAGCGGACGTGCCGTGGCCCTGCAACACTGAAAAGTACATCGTGCACTTTCCTGAGACCCGCGAAATCTGGTCATACGGATCGGGCTATGGCGGTAACGCATTGTTGGGCAAGAAATGTTTTGCGCTGCGCATTGCTTCAAATATTGCCCGCGACGAAGGCTGGATGGCCGAGCACATGCTGATCGTGGGAGTCGAGAATCCTGAGGGCGAAAAGACTTATGTCACGGCCGCGTTCCCGAGCGCCTGCGGCAAGACAAACTTTGCGATGTTGATTCCGCCGGCCGGTTTTGAAGGGTGGAAAGTCTGGACCGTCGGTGACGATATTGCCTGGATTAAGCCAGATGCGGATGGCTGCCTGCGGGCCATTAATCCCGAAGCTGGATTCTTCGGAGTGGCGCCGGGAACCTCGGCCAAGACAAATCCAAATGCGATGGCCACGCTGGCCACGAACTCGATCTTCACTAACGTAGCACTTACGCCTGAGGGTGGCGTTTGGTGGGAAGGCATGACTGATGAGCCACCCGCGGAATGCACTGACTGGCAAGGCAATAGGTGGACTCCGGAAATTGCGAAAGAGACTGGCGCGAAAGCGGCGCATCCAAACGCACGTTTCACCGCTCCGGCCCGGCAGTGTCCGACGATTGATCCTGACTGGGAAAACCCCAACGGCGTTCCGATCAGCGCGATCATTTTCGGCGGCCGCCGCGCGACCACCATGCCGCTGGTTTATCAATCATTCAATTGGACGTCGGGTGTTTACATCGGCGCGACCATGGGATCGGAAATGACGGCGGCTGCGTTTGGCGCGATTGGAAAAGTCCGTCGCGATCCGATGGCCATGCTGCCCTTCTGTGGTTATCACATGGGCGATTACTTCCGGCACTGGATACTGATGCAGCGATCGCTTTCGGAAACGCCCCGGGTGTTCCACGTGAATTGGTTTCGCAAAGACAAGGATGGCAACTTTATGTGGCCGGGCTTCAGCGAAAACATGCGCGTGCTGAACTGGATTGTCGATCGGGTCCACGGCCGCGCGCTGGGCAAGGAAACGCCTATCGGCTGGACGCCGCGATACGAAGACATCGAATGGAAAGGCCTGGACTTTTCGAAAGAAAAGTTTGAAGAGCTGCAGGCATTCGATTTCGCCGCGTGGCGTCAGGAGGTCCTCGGTCACGAAGAGCTGTTTTTGGATCTGCATGACCGGCTTCCCCCTGAGATGGTTTACGAACGCGAGTTGCTGATTTGTCGATTGTGAAGGTCGGCGACGTAAAATCCTGGTCCCGCACTTTTACCGCCGAAGACATTTATCTCTTCAATCAGGTCTCAGGCGATCAAGGTGTGCATCATGTCACGCCGGACGAACAGGGCCGGCTAATGGTTCACGGCCTGCTAACGGCCACTATTCCCACCAAACTGGGCGGTGATATGAACTTCATCTCGCGCGAGATGTTGTTTCAGTTTCATCGTCCGGTGTTTGGCGGCGACACCATTCATTGCGATGTCACCATCGTCGAGTTCGAAGCGGCCGATCAATACGACAGACTAAGAGTCGAGTTTGTTTGTCAGAACCAGGATGGTAAACGGGTCATGTCCGGGCACGCGGTGGGAGTTGTGCGGCACCAGGTCGCGACTTCCGGCTAGGCCGGGGCTTTGCTGCAAAAGTCATCGCTAGACGAATTCGGGAGAGGACGTGCCGTAGGCACGTAATATTTATAGAAAAGGAACGGCGCTTTCTCTCGGAGACAAGGTAAATTGTGTGCCTATAAACCTATCACCGCTCTGCGGCGATGATTCAGTGCCATCCTTAGGCGCACGATTCGAAAAGACTTTTGCAGCAAGGCCGCTAGGCGGCAGATTTTCCTCCCGGCGTAATTCAAGGCTGCAACCCCGGCGATTATTATCGACATCGAAAATGCTGGTCCTAATGTTGTCCGGAGTAAATACTCATGAAACTAATATGCTTGTTGTTACTATTTACGGCCCTGTGTCTTGTGACTGTTAATTTCCCCCTGCCAACTTCTCAGGCTTCCGCGCCCACATCGGCAAATCCGTTCTTTGCCGAAAGCACTTTGCCTTATCATGCGCCGCCTTTCGACAAGATCAAGGACAGCGACTATGCGCCGGCGATTGAAGAAGGGATGAAGAACCAGCTGGCTGAGATTGACGCGATCGCCGGCAACCCGGCGCCGCCCACGTTTGCAAACACGCTCGAAGCAATGGAGCGCTCAGGCGCCTTGCTGACCCGCGTCAACAAAGTTTTCTTTAATCTAACTCAGGCCAATACCAACGAGACGCTGCAAAAGATTAAGGCTGACGAAGCGCCGAAACTGGCGGCGCATTCCGACGCGATTTTTCTTAACTCAAAGTTGTTCGCGCGAGTGAAGGCCCTCTATGACCAACGCGACCAGCTCAAGCTGGACGCGGAATCTCGATACCTGGTTGAGCGCTATTTCAAGACGTTTGTCCGCGCGGGCGCCCTTTTGTCTGAAGCTGATAAGGAAACGCTGCGCGGCCTGAACCAGGAAGAGGCGAAGCTAACAACCAAGTTTGACGAAAACGTGCTGGCTGAGACGAACGATGGGGCGTTGGTTATCGACAACCGGGCCGACCTCGATGGTTTAAGTGAAGCCGACATAGCTGCCGCCGCGGACCGCGCCAAAGAGCAGGGCCTAACCGGCAAATGGGTAATCGCGCTGCAGAACACGACACAGCAACCGGCGCTGAGCTCGCTTAAGAATCGCGCGGTGCGGGAGCGGCTTTTCAACGCTTCTGTCAATCGCGGCAATGATAACGGCCCCAACGACACCAAGGCCATCGTCAGCCGCCTCGCGCAATTGCGCGCGCAACGCGCCAAGCTGCTCGGCTTCCCCGATCACGCGACTTTCACGCTCGACGATCAAATGGCCAAGACACCACAAGCGGCAACGCAACTTCTTACCGGCATTGTTCCGGCGGCCACCGCTAAAGCCCGCGATGAGGCCGCGCGCATGCAAAAATTGATTGACGCCGAAAAAGGCGGCTTCCAGCTTGGTCCGCAGGACTGGGACTACTACTCCGAGAAAGTGCGCAAAGCTGAATACGATTTGGACGAATCGGAAGTTAAGCCCTACTTCGAGCTCCAGCACGTTTTGCATGACGGCGTGTTCTTTGCCGCCACCAAGCTCTACGGAATAACTTTCAAGGAACGTAAGGACCTGCCCGTTTATCAACCCGATGTGCGCGTGTTTGAGGTCTTTGACGCGAATGGAAAGTCACTGGCCCTCTTTTATGCCGACTATTTCCAACGCGCGAACAAACAAGGCGGCGCCTGGCAGGACAGTTTTGTCGATCAGAGCGGGCTATTGGCGACCAGGCCGGTGGTTGTTAACGTGTGCAACTTCAGCAAACCGAGCGAGGGTCAGCCGGCCCTGCTGAGTTTTGATGATGTAACCACCATTTTCCACGAGTTCGGTCACGCGCTGCACGCGATGTTCTCGAATATTCGTTATCCCACGCTGGGTGGCGTGCCTCGCGACTTTGTCGAGTTTCCGTCGCAGTTCAACGAGCATTGGGCGCTGGAGCCGGTTGTGTTCGCTAATTACGCGAAGCACTATCAAACGGGCAAGCCAATGCCGCCGGCGCTGGTAAATAAGATCAAGCGTTCCCGAACTTTCAATCAGGGGTATGCGGTGACTGAGTATGTCGCAGCCGCCTTGTTGGACATGGCCTGGCATTCATTGCCGCCTGACTCTTCGCCGCAGGATGTGAACAAGTTCGAGGCTGAGGCCCTCAAGCGTTTCAAGATCGATCTGGCGCAAGTGCCGCCGCGCTATCACACAACTTATTTCTCGCACATCTGGGACGGTGGCTACTCGGCCGGATACTACGCTTACCTGTGGAGCGAAGTGCTTGACGACGATGCTTACTATTGGTTTAAGGAGCACGGCGGAATGACACGCGCCAACGGCCAGCGATTTCGCGATCTGGTTTTGTCGAAGGGCGGAACGCAGGACGTGGCGACGACTTTCCGCAATTTCCGGGGTCGCGATCCAATCGTCGATCCTCTCCTTGAAGAGCGTGGACTGAAGACCAGGCCTTAACGTGGAAGGTGATCGGCCGCGCTCTGACGGAAATTAAGACGGGATTTTTCTTAGTGCCGTTAGGCATGGAATATTTATAGCTACGAACGTTCTTTATTGCTCGTCCTAGCCCATTTATGGGCGACAGGATATGCCGCTCCCAGCGGAGCTGGAATTCATAAGACGGTTGTCTACAAATATGTCGCCGCTACGCGGCTCGCAGGCTAAGCGGGGGGTTTTGAGGCAAGGCCGGGCTGCGCAGAAACAAGCTGAGTTGTCGCGTTGAAAATTGCACTCGCCCGATCAACCTTTAACTGAATAGAAAGGAGTTTCTCGTGTCGACCAACATTACCGAAATCGCGCCAGACGTTTACCGTATTTCCACTTTCGCCCCTGACTACGGAATTCAGTTCAACCAGTTTCTAATTAAGGACGAGCAGCCGTTCCTGATGCACACGGGTTTTCGGAAGATGTTTGACATCACTCGTGATGCGGTCGCGCAAATTATTGATCCCACTAAGCTGCGCTGGCTCGGTTTCAGTCACTTTGAGCCGGACGAGTGCGGCGCTTTGAATAAGTGGTTGCAAGTCGCGCCGGAAGCGCAACCTGCTTGCAGCGTGGTGGGCGCGATGGTGATGCTGGACGATTATGCCGATCGGCCGGCCCGCGCCTTACAGGATAATGAAGTGCTCGAACTCGGAAACCGCCGTCTGCGTTTTCTGGCGACGCCGCATGTCCCACATGCCTGGGACGCCGGATTGTTTTTTGAAGAGACTGATAAAACCCTGCTGTGCTCAGATCTGTTTTTTCAGCCTGGCGATCCAGAGCCCTTTACCGAATCGGACATCGTCGGTCGCGCGCGCGAATCAATTCTGGGTGGGATGAACTCGCCGTTGGCGAAGGACATGCCTTACACACCCTATACCGATCAGACCATGGCGCGGCTCGCGGCCCTGGCGCCGCGCACACTGGCCGTGATGCACGGGTCAAGTTTCGGCGGCGACGCCGGTCAGGCAATTGCCGATTTGGCAGTCGTGATCCGCGAAACTCACGGGCGTGCCGGTTCGGATCAAGCGGCATCTGCGTGATGCCGCTCATAGCTCGATCATGTCTGCCTTCCGATGGCCAAGAATCGCAAGTACATTGCTTTCCTGCGGGGCATCAATGTCGGCGGCAACAAGCTGATTAAGATGGAGCCACTGGCGGACGCCTTTAGGTCGGCTGGTTTCCGCCAGGCAAAAACATATCTGGCCAGCGGAAACGTGATTCTCCAGAGCGGTTCAACCAAGCTTTCCGCCATGGAGACTAAAGTCGAGAAAAGGTCCGGGAAGTCTTTGGTCATGAGATTACCGTTATCATTTTTTCCGTGGCTGAACTGGAAGTGTTGCTCAGGAACAGCGTCTTCAAGCGAGTTCGTATGGATGATGACGTGATGTTGCTGGTGACGTTCCTGAAGAATGAGGCGCCTAAGGTAGAGCTGCCGCTCGAATCAAAGGCCGAAAAACTCAAAGTCTTAGCGATAAAGAATCGCGCGGCTTTTACAGTGGCGCGGCGCAAGAAAACGGGCTGGTTTGGCTTCCCCAATAACTTTATTGAAAAGGAATTGGGAGTGCCGGCGACTACTCGGCAGTGGAGGACGGTTGAGAAAGTTGTCGCCGTGGCAAATGATCCCGCACCGTGAAAGGGTGGCGGATCGCAACTAACAGTTTGCGTTACCGTCACAAGTTCACGCGCCGCAAACGCAGAGCATTCGCAATCACTGACACCGAACTAAAGCTCATAGCGGCTGCGGCGAGCATCGGACTGAGAAGCAGCCCAAATACCGGATAGAGCACTCCTGCCGCGAGCGGCACTCCCACCGAGTTATACACGAAAGCCCAAAACAAATTTTGCTTGATGTTGCGCATAGTCGCGCGGCTCAAACGAATCGCCCGGACCACTCCGCGCAAGTCGCCCTTTACCAGAGTGACGCCGGCGCTTTGCATCGCTACGTCGGTCCCGGTTCCCATGGCAATGCCGGCATCGGCCTGGGCCAGGGCTGGTGCGTCGTTAATGCCGTCGCCGGCCATGGCGACTTTATGGCCTTCGCTTTGAAACCGCTTGACGATCTCCGCTTTCTGGTGCGGCAGGATTTCAGCGACGATTTCATCGATTCTTAGTTTGCCGGCAACACTCTGGGCGGTCGTGCGGCTGTCTCCCGTGAGCATCACGATTCTGATTCCGTTGGCGTGAAGTTCCCTTATTGCTTCAGGCGTGCTCGGTTTAATTGGATCCGCGACGCCGATTAAGCCGGCCAGCTTCCCTTCAATGGCAACGAACATCACGGTCTGACCATCAGTTCGAAGCTCTTCGGCAGTGTGCGCGAGACCGTTCGCGTCGATGCGCAACTCATCTAGCAGGGCTCGATTTCCCAGCACCAGTTCGCGACCTTTGATTCGCCCCTTCACCCCTTTGCCGGTAAGCGACTCGAACGTTTCGGCCGGCGCCGGCTCAAGTCCGCGCTGCTGCGCGCCGGCGACAATAGCTGCGGCCAACGGATGTTCGCTCGATCGTTCCAGGCTCGCCGCCAAACCGAGCACTTCGCTTTCCTCAAATCCTTCCGCGGTCTTGACGATCATCAAGACGGGTTTGCCCTCAGTGAGCGTGCCCGTTTTATCGACCACCAGGGTGTCGATTTCGCGCAGGACCTCAATAGCCTCGGCATTGCGAAACAGGACGCCGGCCTGCGCGCCTTTGCCGGTTGCCACCATAATCGACATCGGCGTCGCCAACCCGAGCGCGCAGGGACAGGCAATGATCAGCACCGCCACCGCATTAATGATTGCGTAAGCCATTCGCGGCTCAGGTCCGACCGTGGCCCAAATTCCAAAAGTGAGCAGAGCCACGAGGATCACGATGGGGACAAAGTATCCCGAAACCAAATCGGCCAGTTTTTGAATCGGCGCGCGGCTGCGTTGGGCTTCGGCCACCATCTGAACGATCTGCGACAACAAAGTCTCTGCGCCGACCCGTTCGGCGCGCATCACGAACGAGCCAGTGCCGTTAACCGTAGCGCCGATAATCGCGTCGCCCGAATGTTTTTCGACTGGGATCGGTTCACCGGTAACCATCGATTCGTCGATGCTGCTGGCACCTTCGATCACCACCCCGTCCACGGGGACCTTCTCGCCCGGGCGCACCCGTAAGTGATCCCCTTTGATCACTTGATCGAGCGGCACGTCGTGGCCGCTTCCATCTTCACCAACCCGGCGGGCCGTGCGCGGGGCCAGGCGGAGCAAAGCTCGGATTGCATTGCTGGTCGCGCTGCGCGCCTTTAGTTCCACCACCTGTCCCAGTAAGACCAGAGTAGTGATGACCGCGGCGGCCTCGTAATAAACGGGGACGTTTCCCATGTGATCGCGAAATGATGCCGGGAAGATCTGTGGAAAGAACGTGGCCATCAGGCTGTACCCATAAGCCACAGCCACGCCCAGCCCAATCAAGGTGAACATATTGAGGCTGCGATTGATGATCGATTGCCAGAAGCGAGCAAAGAACGGCCAGCCACCCCAAAGAACAACCGGCGACGCCAGCGCCAACTGAATCCAGATAAGCGTGCGCATTGACACCATCCGGGCGAGGGGATTACCGGGCAGCATTTCGCTCATCGCGATGACGAGCAATGGCAGCGAGAGGACGACACTAACCCAGAATCGTCGCGTCATCTCGAGGAGTTCAGGGTTTTTTTCTTCAGTTAGAGTTACGGTGCGTGGTTCCAGGGCCATGCCGCAGATGGGGCAACTGCCCGGAGCATCGCGGACGATTTCGGGGTGCATCGGGCAGGTATATTCACCCGAGTGCGCGAACGCCCTGTCCATCTCCAAGCGCGGCTGTCCCTGGACGCCGTTCGGCTTTTTAGCTAAGTAGCTTTCCGGATTGGCCCTAAACTTTTCCCGGCAACCCGGCGCGCAGAAGTAAAACGTGCGGCCGTGGTAAACAAATGAGCCCGCCGCTCTTTGCGGATCAACGGTCATGCCGCAGACCGGATCGATGGCTGACTGTGATTCTGCGCCTGGATGGATTGGCAAATTCATTATCTGATTCACATCTTAACGCGGCTGAATCGCGCGCGCGAACCATGCTTCCGATTGCGGAGCAGTGATAGAATGGCCGCACCCCAAATGCTCGTTTTGCCATTAAGCCAGCTGCGAATTCGTCGCGCCGGTGGTGCGGGGCTCGCACTTGTCCTGATTGCTGGATTCTTCTTAACGCTGATGCCGCTGGCCTCAGTGTCGGCCGGCAATTTGTGCGCGCTTGCGTGTTGTGCAGGGCGAGCGCCACACGCGGCGGGTTCGTGCATGAACGAGACCTGTCATGCCGCGATCAAACTACAAAAGAAATCACGCCGGGTAGCTGTCGAACCAACAGAAAGACTGTGCGGGAGCAACGCTCGACCCCTAGCTTTCGTAACCAGGATCGGTTCACGCCGCGTCGAACTCGATAATCCGACCTCGCTTCAGTCTTTGATGGCCCGCCGGCCGTGCCTGCCGGACTGCGGGGGCTGCGCCACGTCTTCGGCCTCTACGGCCGAGGGCAAGACCATCGCTAAGTCGGTCGCTCAGCAGTTGCACTCTCACACGAATAAACAAGTAATTCGCGCCCCGGGCACTGTCAGAATCCTCAACACTCTGCGCCGCTGCTGCTCATCGCGCGGTCCACCCACAGCTTAGAACAGATTCGATAATTTCCAGGACTGAAAATCGTCATGTGTGCCGCGCTGTGCCCGGCGACAAAACGATTGATGGATCTGGCTCGTTGTGTCTGTTCGTCTTCGTGTGAGCGATCGGCAACCTGGTGTCTAAGTATTTTTCAAAGGAATCGTAATGCGACTTTTATTCCGCTGGCTGGTTATTTGCGCCGCGATGACTGGTTGTGCGCCGTTCCTCAGAGTTCTGCCTGTGTTGGCGCAACAGAATGTGACTTCGGCGTCGCTGAGTGGTGATGTTCAAGATCCTAACGGGGCCCATGTCAGTGGCGCCACTGTAACTGCGACGCAGATCGAGACCAATCAACGGCGAACCACGAATTCAGATCGCGAGGGGCGGTTTCGCTTTCCGTACTTGCCGGTGGGGACCTATCGGATCAGTGTCGATGCGCCCGGTTTTTCGGTCACGCCGTTGCCGGTCACACTGACGCTGGGCCAAATTCTTACCCTCTCGATTAGGCTTAATTTGGTTGGCGTCGCTGAGACGCTGACGATTAGCGATGTTTCTTCGATTGAGACCGGCCGCACGCAAGCCGCTGAAACAATCAGGCCCTATGAAATAGATCATCTGCCGCTCAACGGCCGTAACTATCTGGATTTGGCCCTTCTCGTTCCTGGCGTATCGCCGACCAACACCGGCAGTAATCAACGCTTTGCGGAAACATCGGCGGTGCCGGGGCCGGGAATTTCCTTTGCCGGCCAAAGAAATCTCTACAACAGTTTTGTGGTCGATGGACTATCGGCCAACGATGACGCAGCCGATCTCTCGGGGACCTATTTCAGCCAGGAGGTAATTCAGGAGTTTCAAGTCGTCACGTCCGGGGGCATCGCGGAGTTTGGCCGGGCCTCAGGCGGTGTTGTCAACATTGCCACCAGGACGGGAACGAACAACTGGCGCGGTGATGTGTATTTTTTCGGACGAAATCAGCGCCTGGACGCGCGCAACCCCCTGGCGCCCCGCAAGGATTTACTGAGCCAGGCCCAGTACGGCGGCACGTTGAGCGGGCCGCTTCGCCGCAGCCGCACATTTTTCTTTACTAACTTTGAGCAGACGCGCCGCAACTATTCGGCCGTGATTACAATTGTGCCGGCGGCGGTGACGGCCATCAACAACCGTCTGAATTTCGTGAATTATCCGGGACCGCGCGCGGAAACCGGAGTGGTGCCCGCATCTTTTCAGACGGCAAACTTCTTCGGACGAATCGATCACAAAATCAACGAGAGTCAACAACTCGTTGCGCGTTACAGCCTTTACCATATCAATGCCGTGAACTCACGCACGGTCGGGGGCTTGAACGCGGTGAGCCGCGGATCGGGACTCGATAACACGGACCAGACAGTTGCCGTTGGAGATGTCGCCAGCATCAGCAGCCACGTACTGAGCGAAGCGCGCTTTCAATTCACCAGGAGCCGGCTAAGCGCTCCGGTTAACGACGAGGTTGGCCCGGCGGTTTCCATTTCCGGCGTGGCTAACTTTGGCGTGGCTACTGTCTCGCCGGTTGCGCGCAACCTCACGCAACTCGAAGCGGTCGAGAACTTGTCAATTCAACGGGGCGCGCATTCCTTGAAAGGAGGCGTTGATTTTCTTTCGAATCGGGTAAGCATAGTTTTTCCGGGCGCGCTTCAGGGCGTTTACAATTTCAACTCGCTGGGAAATTTCCTGACGGGAAATTACAGCACCTTTCAGCAGGCCTTCGGCGCGCCCAGTCAATTCCAGTCAAATCCAAATGTCGGTTTTTTTGTGCAGGATGAATGGCGCCTGCAGCCCAACCTTACGTTGCATGCGGGCTTGCGTTACGACCTGCAATTTCTGCCCGAGCCGATTCAAACCGATAGAAACAACTTCGCGCCGCGAATCGGCCTGGCCTTTGCGCCTGGCGATCGCCGGACGGTGATTCGAATCACCGCCGGACTTTATTATGACCGGATTCCGCTACGGGCAACATCGAATGCCTTACAGCGCGATGGCTCGAAATATTTAGTGGTGCAGTTTGCTCCGGCTCAGGCCGGCGCCCCCATCTTCCCCAACGTGCTGCCATCGTTGCCGTCAACACTGCTGACCAAACCGAACATCACTCGGATCGATCCGGAAATCCCGGCAAGCTACAGCGAGCAAATCGGCGTCCAGATCGAACGGCAGTTACCCCACGCTGCGTCGATCTCGGTCGGCTATTTGCATCTGCGGGGCCTGCATCTGATTCTGTCACGCAACCTAAATGTGCCGCGATTCCCGGCCGCTGCTGGGGTGCCGAACCTCGGCCGCCCCGATCCGAACTGGGGAAATATTTCGCGCTACGAAGGCTCAGGCAATTCCTACTACGATGGGATGACCATTTCCTTTCTCAAGCGGGCGTCTTCCTGGGGCAGCCTCCGCGTTTCTTACACGCTTTCAAAGACGATCGATGACGCCGGCAATTTCTTTTTCTCGACGCCGCAGGATAACAACAACATCCGCGATGACCGGGGACTGTCCGACAATGATCAGCGGCATCGCCTGGTGATCAGCGGCTCGCTTCAGACTCCGGAAAAGAGTTCGCAAACACCGAAAGCGCTCCGAGGTTTTGCATTGAGCTATATCTTCACTTACGCCTCGCGTTTACCCTTCAACGTGCTGTTGGGCAGCGATCGCAATTTCGATACTAACAACAACGATCGTCCAGTTGGAGTTGGGCGCAATACCGGGCGCGGCTTTGATTACGCGGCGCTGGATCTGAGACTAAGCCGCCGGTTCCGGCTGACGGAACACGTGCGGCTCGAAATAATCGCAGACGGCTTTAATCTGCTGAACCGGGCGAACTATTCCGTGCCCAACAATACTTTTGGCCTCGGCCGGACGCCGCTACCCACGTTTGGGCAACCAACCCAGGCGTTCGATCCGCGGCAGTTTCAGTTTGGAGTGAAGGTGAGTTTCTAATTACAGGAAAGCTGAATCAACCAAGCAGGACTAATCGCGAGCAATTGACGCTGGTCGCGGCGCCGATTGGATCCTCACCGGCAAACGCGGGGCGCAACACACGCGCTCTAGTCTTTCCCGCTCTTTTTGCATCTGCTTGTCGTTGGCGAGCCACGTGAGCACATCCTTCAGCACCCGCGCAGCGTCGGCGTCCTCGGGCTCGGCGATCCGATAATGCATCCACTGTCCTTCACGCCGGGCTGAGACCATCCCGGCCCGCCGTAAATAAGCCAGGTGCCGGCTGATTTTCGGTTGGTGAGTGCCCAGAATCTCAGTAAAAAAGCAGACACAAACCTCGTCGCCACGAATCAGGTTCAGCAGGCGCAGCCGCGTATGGTCCGCCAGGGCCCGGAAGAAACGATCCATATCGAAGGCCTTGTCTTTATTCATAACGCCCTTATCTTAACATAAAACATATACGGCTTGACATATATGTGTGCGTCCGGGTAAAGTGCCGGATATACGCATAGGCGTATGTGAATGAGGACGAAACTTTTGAAGGTAGGTGGGACCAATGTTACAGAAAATCGAAGAAGCCGTACGGGCGCGCTACGGCAGTGTGGCGGTGGCGAATCTCTCTTCTGAGCAAGACGGCGTGCGGGCGGTCGCCCAGGCATTTGGCTACTCGCCGGAAGAGCTGGCGTCGATTCCGGCGGAAGCAAATATGGGATTGTCCTGTGGGAATCCCACGGCGATGGCAAATCTGCGCGAAGGGGAAGCCGTAGTGGATCTCGGCTCGGGAGGTGGCCTGGATGTGTTTCTGGCGGCGGCCAAGGTGGGGCCGACTGGCCGGGCCATTGGCATCGATATGACGCCGGAAATGGTTGAGCTCGCCCGGCGTAACGCTGCGCGTGGCCATAACGGCGCGCCCTTTACCAACGTCGAGTTTCATCTGGCAACGATCGATAAGTTGCCCCTGCCGGACGATTCAGTCGATTGCGTTATCAGTAATTGCGTGATCAACCTGGCGCCTGACAAGTCCGCGGTCTTTCGCGAGATTGCCCGCGTGCTCAAGCCCGGGGGGCGTCTGGCGGTTAGCGACATCGCTTTGAAGCAGGCCCTGCCACCGGAAGTCAGCAGCGATGTGATGGCCTATGTCGCGTGTATCGCCGGCGCGATTCTGATTGAGGATTACAAACAAGGTTTGATCGAGGCGGGGTTTTCCGGCGTGCAGGTAGTCGATTCGGCGTCGGACTTAAACGCTTACGCGCAAATCGAAAACCAGAGCGGCTGTTGTTCACCGGCAATGTCGGAAACCGCGCCAGTCTCGATTTCGAGTGCGAGCTGCTGCGCGCCGCCAAACGCTGAAACCGCCGCGGCCGTCGCAAACGTGAGCTGCTGTGCTCCAGCGCCGGCGAAGGATGAGGAAGCGCCTTTCGATAAGTTCAACGAGTTGCTTTCGCGCTACAACGTCAACGACTACGCGGCGAGTGTGAAAGTGTACGCGATCAAGTGAAAGATTGTGAGCTGATGAAGAGCAAGCTTTCGTTCCTGGATCGTTTCCTGACGCTATGGATATTCATGGCCATGACTCTCGGTGTCGGGTTGGGTTACGCCTATCCCGGCATCGACAACTTTATTAACACTTTTCAAGTTGGCACCACGAACATTCCGATTGCGATCGGACTTGTTTTGATGATGTATCCACCGCTCGCCAAGGTCCGTTACGAAAATCTCGGAGAGGTTTTCCGTAATTGGAGAGTGCTGGGTCTGTCGCTAATTCAAAACTGGATTACTGGTCCAATCCTGATGTTCGCTTTGGCAATCATTTTTCTACGCGGTTACCCGGAATACATGGTCGGCGTAATCATGATCGGACTGGCGCGCTGTATCGCAATGGTGATCGTATGGAACGAGCTGGCTCGTGGCGACAATGAGTATGCAGCCGGATTGGTCGCATTCAACAGCGTCTTCCAGGTTCTGTTCTACAGCGCATACGCATGGATATTCATTACCTTGCTGCCGCCGCTGTTTGGCTTACGAGGCAGCATCGTTCAAGTGAGCATTGCGCAAATAGCCAAGAGCGTCTTTGTTTACCTGGGAATTCCCTTTCTGGCGGGCATGCTCACCCGTTATCTGCTCGTGAAAGCGAAGGGGAAAGACTGGTATCAAGCTGTCTTCATTCCTAAGATAAGCCCGCTCACCCTGGTCGCCCTGCTCTTTACCATCATCGTAATGTTCAGCCTGAAGGGGAATTTGATCGTTCGGCTGCCCCTGGATGTTTTGCGGATTGCGGTCCCTTTGCTGATCTATTTTGTGGCGATGTTCCTGGTCAGCTTTTACATGGGGCATCGTATCGGGGCCGACTACTCGAAAACAGCCACGCTTTCGTTCACGGCGGCCAGTAATAATTTCGAACTGGCGATTGCCGTTGCCGTGGCCGTTTTTGGGATCGGGTCAGGGGCAGCGCTCGCGGCCGTTATCGGCCCTTTGGTCGAGGTCCCGGTGCTGATCGGCCTGGTTAACGTAGCCCTGTATTTTCAAAAGAAGTACTTTGCCGCAGACGAAACCAACTTCACCGTGAGGCCGGCAGAACATGTGCCTTAAGCCCAGATGAGTAAACGGCGAGTGTTAATTCTCTGTACCGGCAATTCCGCCCGCTGTCAGATGGCGGAAGGATTATTGCGCGATCTGGGTGAAGGAAAGTTCGCAGTCTTCAGCGCCGGTGTTGCGCCGGCGAGCGTGCGACCAGAAGCAATTAAAGTATTAGCTGAGCTGGGAATTGATATTTCTCATCAACAAGCGAAATCTGTCGATGAATTTGTCGGACAGGAGTTCGATTATGTGATCACTGTGTGCGATAACGCCAACGAGCAGTGTCCCGTCTTTCCCGGTCAAACGAAACGGATTCACTGGAGCTTTGCAGACCCTGCAGCAGTCGAGGGCGATGAAGCTGTGCGGCTCGCTGTCTTTCGCAAGGTGCGCGATCAGATTGCCGAGCGTCTAAGATGGTTCATCCAGGAACCTCATTAGCACACCGCGGCTGCGCCCTCACTTACAATCGGGTTACTGCTCGGGTGGATCATCGAGCCGTCAAAACAATTTCTGATGTCCTCAGCCTCGACGGTGTCCCGTTCCAGAAGCATCTCAACCAGGCGAGCAATCGCTTGCTGTTCTGAATTGACGACCTCGCACGCCCGTTTTAACTGCGCGTTAATGATTTCGTTGGTAGCGTCGTCGGCGCGGTCGAGCAGACTGGGGCTCTGGTTCTCGGCCTGGTTTTCGCCGAGATAGATGGGACCGAGCGGGCTCATGCCGAACTCACGCACCATCTTGCCGGCGATTTCCACGGCGCGTTCGATGTCATTAGAGGCGCCCGCCGTCATCGTGTTCAGCACAATCTGCTCTGCGGCGCGGCCGCCCAGCAGAATTGCAATTTGATCCTCGAGATACTCGCGCTTTTTCATGAGCCGATCGCGGTCCGGGAGCGCCTGAGTAACACCAAGCGCGCGTCCACGCGGCAAAATCGAAACCTTGTGAATGGGGTCGCCGTTCTTCACCGCCAGCCCCACAGCGACGTGCCCGGCCTCATGCACGGCCGTCGCGTAACGCTCGTCTTCATCCATCATGAATCCCTGGCGCTCAGCGCCCATCAGGATTTTGTCCCGCGCATATTCGACATGGCGGCGTCCTACCGCCGCTTGGTCGTCACGCGTCGCTGAGATTGCGGCTTCGTTCAACAGGTTCGCTAGATCGGCGCCCGAAAAGCCGGGTGTACCGCGGGCAATCCAATTCAATTCCAGGTCCTGATCGAGCGGAATGTTCCGAGCGTGAACTTGCAGAATCGCTTCGCGCCCTCGCACATCGGCGAGGTTCACCATGATCTCACGATCAAACCGGCCGGGCCGGGTCAACGCTTGATCCAAAACGTCAGGGCGATTTGTCGATGCAATGACTACGATGCTGGATGTTTGATTGAAGCCATCCATCTCCACCAGGAGCTGATTGAGCGTCTGGTCCTGATCGGCTGAACCCGAGTCGCTCGCGCGTCCGCGCCGCCGCCCCAACGCATCGATCTCGTCGATAAAGATAATGCAGGGCGCCAGTTTGCGTGCGCGGGCAAACAGACGTCGCACGCGGGCGGCGCCCACGCCGGCAAATTTTTCCTGAAAGCTGGCGCCGGAAACCGAAAGAAACGGGACGCCTGCTTCGCCGGCCGCGGCTCGCGCCAACAGCGTCTTGCCGGTTCCCGGCGGTCCATACAGGAGGACCCCGCGCGGCGCGCGTCCCCCGAGGCGGCCAAAGCTAATTGGGTCGCGCAGAAATTCAATCGTCTCAGCCAGTTCAGCTTTTGCTTCGTCAACACCGGCAACGTCAGCAAATGTGGTCGTCTGCTTCCCATTATGATCGCTGAGATTAAAGCTGCCGGTGCGACCATTGATGGTGGCGTGAACGCGCCAGCCGACGAAGGCAAACAGGCCGATAACCATAACGGGCCAGGAATACATCAGCGCCGTCGCGGCAAATGTAGGTTGCGTCGAGGCAAATTCGATCGGCACTTGGTTCTTTCTGAATAACTCAACAATCGTCTGCCGGAACGATTCTCCGGCAACCGTGCTGTTCACTACCTGGCCATCTGCGCGTACCACCGTGAAAGAATCATTTTCGATACGCACTGAGGTTGCGCTTCCGGCGGCGGCGATCGCATACAGCTCTGAGTAATTGATCGTCTGCACCAAAGGCTTCGCACTGCGATAGCTCTTAAACGAAATCGAGCCGGCGACGAAAACGATTGCAACCAACAAACCAGCGAGTGCGATCAACCTTTGTGATCGCCCGGGGAACTTCTTAATTTTTGAAATCATTGATAACACCTGTGGGGCGAAGCGGTGCGAGGCACTACCTTCCCAGCATTAATTGCACAGTCAAACAGAGCTAAAGGATTTGAAGCGAAGGCGAGTCGGGGGAGATTTAGCTAACGCGTAACCCAGTAAGCCTATGCTCACAGCCGAAGCGAGCGAAGCAATTTAGCCATAATGAGAGGGACAAAGTCCAGCGCCAGTCAACAAAAATACAACGCGACCGACATAGAAAAGTTAACAAGGACGCCCCCCGATGGACGGCCGAAAAGGCGTGGGTTACCCGGGTGGGGTTTCACTCTCAATCAAAACCTGATGCTGTAGCTCATCCCGGGATTCCGTCCTTTTACCATAATCAGCGATAGCGCGTGACGGTCATGGGTAAAGTTCAGTAGTGGATGAACCTGTACGCCGTTGAAGGTGCCAATAATTGAAAAGCCTTTGCCGAGAAAGATTGTGACACCCGCAATCGGCCTGAGCCGGTGTTCGTAGGTTCCAAACGACGCGCCCACATAGGGCGCGATTGGCAAACCCGTTAGGGGCTTTAAATTCTTACTGAAAGTGCCAAAGAATGCCTGGCCTTCCGGCGTCCCAATACGATCGGTGCTGGTGCCGATCATTAACGCCGGACGCTTTTCAGTTTCCGTAATCAACAGCAAATTCATCAGTGGCTTAAATTCGCCGGCGCGCGGGTTGTACTCAACGCCAAGTTGCAGGCGCGGATGAAATTGATAAGTCAGAGTCGTGCGGACGGCGGCGCGGGGAATCTGGTTGGTAAGCAGACGCACTCCCAATGTCCATTTGTACGGAGTTTGATTTCCTGCCCCGCTCACGGCGCGGCCCTCGCCGGGTCAAAGCGGTCAACTCGGCACCAAAGAAAGGTTCGATGCTTCGGTCTTTGCTTGAGCGACCTCGCGCGCGAGATCAACCGAATTAGCGCCCAGTAACCTATCAATCTCTTTTTTCAATTGAGCTTGTTGGATGATCTTGTAATGAAGGGCGGCGATCCGGCCATCGCGTCCAATCACCACGGTTGCCGGTAGGCCGGGGCCGACTCCGAAGCGCTGCATATCTGCGGTGGTGACTCCGAGCCAGATGGGAAAATTGAGTTTTGCCTGCTTGATGAACTGCACAACTTTGGCGCGGTCGCCCATTTGATCGGCAGCTGCCCCCACGACCTGCACGCCGAACGATGCATATTCATTTTGCACCGCGGCCAGATCGGGCATTTCCTGTTTGCACGGGACGCACCACGTCGCCCAGAAATTAAGTACTACGATGCGGCCGCGATACGAGCTCAGGTGTTGTTCAACGCCCGACAGATCTTTAAGACTCAGATCAACTTCCGAGCCAATCGTGGTTTGCTGACTGCCGGCGGGTGGGTCGGAAAGAAACCGGTAACTCTCGATAGTAATGAATTGGCTGTTCTTTTTGGTGTAGAGTTTTCCCGTCACTTCGATTTGCGCGCCGATGCGATCCAGCCACTCGTCTTTCTGCTTCAACTGGGATTGCTCGATTAGGTAAAGCTTATAGTCGTTCTTTTCCTTAACGGCGATCGCCGACGGAATCCCGCGCTCGGCGCAATCGCGCGCGCACGCGATGTCTGCGGCTGTACCGTAAGGTGTCGTTTTGCGGTCCGCCTCGGCCCAGCAGTCCGAGCAAACAAGTTGGCCACTGAGCGTGGTAGTTAGCGCCTTTGAATCTTGCGCTCGAGCGGGGGCAGCGAGCACGATCCCCAGGCTCGCCAGGATTATCAATCGGAAAAAGAATGTTCGGGTAAGCCGGTAGTCTTTTCTCATCGCGCGTTCATTTAATGTGGGCATTAGGGTCATTTTAAGGCCGGGTTGGCAGGACCTTCTCAGGCGAGGCCATACTGCCGTGCGTCGCATGCATCGCCGTATCCATCTTTGCCGGCCGAATTCGCAGAAATAACTTCCACGACTTGGGCTGATTGCCGTAAATCGCGTCGAGGATCGACGGTTTTGAGTAGAAAGTAAAATCGCCCCCGGCAGCGAGGGAAATCTTTTCGTTATTCCAAATGTCGCGCGCGGCCCCGAATGTGTAACCCCCAATTCGAAAGACCGGATGATTTTGCGCTATGCCGAGTCGAGCCCGATCCGCAGTTCGCAAGAGATCGTCTTTGTCCACCAATTCGAGCCGTGCATAGAAGTAATTCCTATCCAAAAACTGAACAGTCGATTCCGCGGTGTAACTATTCAAATTGATCGGAGCTTCGTGGCCGGTCACATGATTGCGTCCCCAAATAAGGGCCGACGCCCAGTTCCCGCGATTGAATGGTCGATTATATTGAATTGAAGCCGTGGTGCGCCGCGCGTCAACCTCCGGTTCCTGGTTCTCAGGACTGCGGAGGAATCCGTGACTGACCTGCATAGCCCATTTCTTGTTAGGCATAAACCAGAACCGGACCGAACGCGAGTTCCAGCGATGCGCATCAAAGTTATATCGATTCTCATCCGGCTCGCGGCCGTTAAAAATCGATCCCTCCAACTTGAACCAGCGATAAGTGAAGCCGGTAGTCAGTACGCCGAAAGTAATGTGCGTTGAATCCTGCAAGTGATGAGAAAGCGTGGCTGAAGGATCTTCAGAAACCGACAACCGGTGCATGAAGGCAACCGGTCCGAGCGCGGGCTCTCCGGGATACCCGAAATACACAAACCAGGTTCCGCGCTCTCCCAATGGCATTGTGTACTGGGCTGACAACTCCATGAAAAGATCGTGCGGATGCTGTCGATCGATTAGTGGCTGCCCTTTGTAAGTCTCACCCGTCTGAAAGAGCAGCGGCGAACCACCGGGCGGAAAAGTGAATGGTTCGGCGCTTAACATCCCGCGAAGTTGCAGAGTTCCTTTGCCCAGCCGGTGATAGGCCATCGGCATAAACCAATTCGCTGACTCGAATTTTGTCACGCCGCGCGGGCCGCCCTGGCTGTTCACATCGAGGAAGATGTTGTAGTGGAACATGAGCAGCCAGTTATTTTTTATCCAGTGATGCATGTACATCGGTCCCGATGATGGCTGCCAGGACGTCCCCGAGCCCATCGCGCCCATCGACATGAGATTTTTTTCACTGGAGCCGACGCGGATTCTCATGTCGTTTCCGTTCATGACGACCAGCGGACCCATGTCCATCTTCATTCCGCCCATGTTCATTCCGGGCATCTCGCCCGGGCTGGGTGAAACGGTAGCTGACGGCATCTGCATGCCCGGCATATGGATGTGGGACGGAGTTGGGGAAGGCTTTGTGATGGTACCGCCCGTTGCGGCAGGCGGTACCGGGGTCGCCGATGCTGACGGGCTCGGCGATGGCTTAGCTTTTGGCGGCTCCTTTGCCGTCGGCATATGGCCCTGATGCTGTGCGAACATTGAAATGCCGCTGCCTAAGACCAGGAGAGCGCCAAAAATAATTGTCGCTCGGAAGACTCGGCCGGCGACAAAGCGTCGTATCATTTTTTCTTCCTTAAGGCTTTTCGGAATACACCACCAGTGGATCACCGGTCATGTGCTCGGTAATCTGGAACCGCAAGAATTCGTGGATTGCTTTCAACGCCTCGGCGTCGTCAGTCGCGATTCGAATGAGAGCACCCTGTTCGGTTTCGGCATACTCGTACTTAATCTTCGCTTTGAGCTGCTGCATGAGGTCTGCTCCCGGCGGATTCTGTTCGTGAATCAACATCGGCGCCGAGAAATTTCCTGCGCTGAACATCCTGGCTATGTGAGGGAGGTGTCGCCGAATTTGATCGCGGCTCACAGTGTCGGCGCTATCATTCGCTTCGATCTGAATCACGCCGCCGTTCGCTTTCAGCAGGAAGTGGTGTGTCGTCTTAGTGTGGTCAAAGCCCATCACCTTGTCGCCGCGCTCGTTCATCTTTTCCATCGAGTCGTGCGCGGACTTGTGGGCATCGCTGGATTGCGGTTGCTGTGCGAAAGCGGGCGCAGCAATCAAGATTGCGGTCGCCACCAAAGTTAAGATCGAACTGCTACTACTCTTAATCATGTTTTTTCTCCGATCGTCTGCGAGTTGCGTTTGCCTAAGGACAGACGCAACCGTTTATCGAGCGAATTGGTTTTGCTCGGAGCCAATGCTTCGAGCAATCCGGCCGGCGCCGCCGGACCAGCATGTGCCAACCGTCCATCCCAATCCTTCAATGCCGTCTGCAATTCGTCGCGCAGGATAAGCAGAGTGGCCAACTGTGACTCAACCGCCGAAAGTTTTTCAGCTGCTAAGTCACGAACCCGGCGACAAGGCAGGCCGCCGCGCTCGCGTATCTTCAACACAGTCCCCAACTCATCCAGCGTGAATCCCATCGCCAGCGCCCGTCGCACCAGTTGCACGCGCAGGAGCGCCTCTGGAGGATATCGGCGGTAACCATTGGCCGAGCGTGCGGCTTTGAGAACGCCTTTACGCTCATAATGGCGCAAAGTGTCGGGACTAACGCCGCAGGCTGCAGCCAGTTTTCCAATCCGCCAGCCATCCTCTTTACGGTCATCATCATTCGGAAGACGATTGTAGAGTCTGGAATCGATTCCAGGGTCAAGCAGTTTTTTGAGCAACATTCTTTCGCTCCAACTTGAACGTCAAAAACGGAGGCGCGGCCAGATCATGCGCCGCGCCAGCGCCAAATAAGCGAAGTAAGCAGCAACCTTACGGTTTCTGCTTGGTATCTTTGCTCTTCATGTCGCACGAGTCGCCACCGCAACAGGATTCATGCTTATCCGAGGCATCGTGCTTCATGCTGGTCATGTTCATCTTCGTGTCATGCTTCATCGCGCAGGAATCACCACAGCAGCAACCATCCGTGTCTGATGTCATCGAGTGGTTCTGCTTCGCATCCTTTTTCATCATCGCGCATGAATCGCCACAGCATTCATGTTTGCCGGAAGCATTAGCAGCTTTGCCGGGGCCATCCTTCACGGCGCATGAATCACCACAGCAGCAGCATTCGTGTTGTTTATCGGCAGCCATGGTGTGGTTCTTCATGGCGCCGCTCTTCATGGCGCATGAATCGCCACAGCAACAACAAGATTCCGCCTTGTTCTTATCACCGGACTGGGTCGCATTCTGCGCAACTCCAGCGCCGGCGATGGCCATCGTCAGTCCCAGCACGAGGGCCGGAACGAACCGTCTAAAAGTATTCATCTTCATTTCTCCTGTTAGAAAAAGATTATTGCCGGGCATCAGTGAACACACTGATGCCGCAAAACACCTGCAGTAGCAGGCGGGCGGATTGTCTTCCGGGCAGACTTCTAGATTAGGAAGGCACAGTCGAGCAGGTAGGAACGCGCTCGATTAGGTAGTCTCAGTGGAACCGCGACTGGAATATCGTGCGAGCTTTGTAGTTTCAGCGAGGAAGCATCTTCCGGGGCCAAATCTGAGGCTGAGTCGTCCGTTTGCGAACGCGAAGCGAGGACCAGTGAGCCGCTGGTAAGCGGGCAACAACTCATCGCATTTCCGCGGGCCGGCAGTGGAGTCGTAAATTGCGTGAACCCCATCGCTGTTGTTTTGGCGACGCCGGCACGCCGCAAGGCTTTGTGCTTCGCCTTGCAGCACGCATGCGCGTCCATCGTGGCCGAAGTGGCGCCCTTCGATTGCTCAGTGGAGGGCATCTGATCTTCAGCACTCATCGCCTGCGCATAACTGACAATCATGCAACCCGCACCCGCGCACCAAATCATCAGCGCGATCGCGATAACGAAACGGAAGGTCAGAATTCGTTTGAGAGCCGTGGTCACTGGCGAGATTCTACGCCCTGGCGTTTGATTCTGTCGAGCGGTTGGGTAATGAATTGTGCAGGCAGTGTGACCGAGGTCACATGTTCGGTAGCACGAGCTTCATGGTTCGATCTAGATCGCCGAGCTAAATCAAAGTTTCCTGACCTGGGGCGGCTCGTATTGCTCGCCGTACTCAGGGTATTCAATTGTAACGGTCTCGCCGGGACGAGTGTTCTGCGTCATCAAATTCAGAGCGTCTTTGAGGACCTTCTTTTGTAAGTCTCGCATGCCGGGGCGGCCGAGGCTGTTGCCGATCTTGAATCCTTTCGGATAGAGAGCGCGCGGCGGGCGCATTTGCGCGGAAACTTCCGGGCTGACGGTGATGAGGACCGTGGGAATTCCTTTCATTTCGATTTCACGCTGCACCATCGTAATCGTGCGGTGGCAAACACTCGGACACCCACCAGTCAACACAACTGCGTCGGCGCGCGAAGCCTTATCGATGAGGTTCGCGATTTCGCGCGCGGTCCCTTCGTACATTGCTTTGAGCTGCTGGCTATAGCCATATCCGATGTGTTTCTTCGCAATCTCGCCAATGAAGCCCTCAGCTTCGAGATCCCGCAACACGTCGATAGGAAAGACGACATTGATGTCCTGGTCGGCATCCTCGTGATCGTAATGATGATGCGAAACCATCAGGTCTTTGGAATCCACTTCCGGCGGGATTTCGCGATAACCAAGATCGCCCAATTCATCGGCGATGTTGAATGGCTCCTGGTCTTTCAGGTGCACGCCGCCGGCCGTCACGATAGCAATCGTGGTTTTCGACAGTTCACGATCAAACGGCGTAAATGGAACGCATTTGCGGGAAATTGTCATTGCGAAAATAGGTTAGGAACGCATTGCCTCAAAATTCATTGTTGAGCGATCAATAAGGCAACGTGCCGTAGGCACGTGATGTTTATAGAAACCGGCACCTCTCTCTGTCTTCTTCCGCAAAGAGCGAAATGCCTGACATTTCGCTCTTTGCGGAGTGATCAGCGGCGCAATTGCGTAACTATAAACGTCTCGCCGCTCTGCGGCGAAGAACCAGTTGAGAGGTCTCGTATGACTTTTAGGGCAAAGCGGGTTAGCAACGCGTTACTACGAATTTGCCAACTCTGCGTCTCTGATCAAAACGCCTCCTGGAAAACTCAAATCTAAATTGTATTGCTTGATGAAGAAAGAGTAACTGGCTTCCTTTGATCGTTCAAGCAGCTATCACCGGCAGATCAACAATCGCATTCGTAAACCATCTCTGACGGGGCCGGGTCGTGCAGATTGAGAAACAGCTCTTCGTGCCCGGGCACTTCCTGCCGCCACAGTGCGATCAAATGCCTGTAGCTCGTTGAATTTCTCTTTCGGAAAATCCAGGCCTTCCCACTCTAGTTTTCGAACATGCACAAGACTGAAGATCGCTGCGCGGCGTTCGCCACTAAAAATTGAAATTATCCGATCGTCGATACGATTACTGGCACGAGCAATACAAAGAAATACAAGCAGCGATCTCCCGCTACTACCCTAATCATGATCATCAATGGATGCTGTGATTCGTCATCCTTTTGCAGCGAGGCCAACGCGCCGCAGAAGATCTTCATAGCGAGGATCATCACGAATGTTGTCCAGCATCGGGTCAACCTTTATGAACATAACGGGAGCATCGCGACTCTGATAGAGTTTCTTCAGGCAGTCTATCGCTTTGTCGCTCTCGCCCAGGTAGCAATAGGCGCCCGCCAGCATCAACCAGGGTTGCTGCGTGTTTGACGCGCGAATTTCGCCGATAACTTTGCGAGCTTCGGCGGCGTCTCCGGATTTCGCATACACGTAGGCGAGCGAAGCTTTGCCCAGTGACATTTCCTCCGAGAACGTCTGGGCCTTTTGCAGCATGGAAATAGCGTCGGCATAAAGTCCCTTCTCCGCGTAGGCGAGGCCGAGCCTCCAGTACACCTGATAATACGTGGCATCAACTTCGAAGGGGGTTCGTAAGAACTGTTCGATTGCCCGATCGTATTGGCGCGCCAGATAAAAGGCATGACCCCGCTGCAAAACCGTCCGCGGTACGAACGGATCGATGTCAAAAGCCAATTTCAGCTGGGCGATTGCTTCATCGTGACGCCCCATGGCGGTGAGAATATGCGAATACCAATAATGAGCGTCCGGATAGTTCGGACTGAGTTCAATAGCCCGCTTGAATGACTTTTCAGAACCGGCCCAGTCCCAGTCACAGAATATCAGGGCTCGGCCCAGGGCCATGTGCGCTTCGGCCAGGGTGTCATCGATTTCTAAAGCCTTCTGCGCGGCGGCCTTGGCCTTTTGCATCCGTTCGGCGCCCGCTAATTGGTTGATTCCCAAAATATGCGCGTGGGCCAATCCCGCATAAGCTTGAGCATATGTGGGATCAATCTTGATTGCTTGCTCAAATAGTTCTATTGCGTGCTGCAATTCTTTCGGCTTGCGGCGGTTGAAATAGTGCCGGGCCTGAAGATAAAAGTTGTACGCTTCCGCATTCGTGGTATTTCGCCGTCTGGTGAGTGGCAGCTCCGTCCCCGATAAATCCGGCCGTATCGCCCGCGCGACTTCGGCAGAGATGGAATCCTCGGCTGCCAGCAAGGGCTCGACTCGATCAGAACTCTGCCAGAGCCGGGAACCATCCTGCACTCGCACTAGCTCCGCATTAATCGTTACTTTGTCGCCGACGCGCACCACGGTACCTTCGAGAATCGTATCAACCTGGAGCGCGTGACCGGCATCCGCGGCGGATTGACTCATGCTCGGATACTTTAGCGACGCGCGGACCGGCCGGACGGTAATCTGTTTACTGTTCATTAACGCCGAGGCGATCGCATCGGCAATCCCGGATCCAAGATATTCGTCGCCGGCCTCCGTCTTGAAAGGAAGCACGGCAATCGATCGAAGTTTCAAGCCAGCGGCTGCTGGTTTTGAATTTCTCGAGATCCAGACGTAGGCAAGTAAACCGATGGCCGCGAGTAAGATCAGCGAGATAACCAGCGGCGCGACGGCAACGTACTTGCGACGAATGAACTTGTTCGCGCGATAAACCAGCGAATCTTTCCGCGCCTTAACCGGACGGTTCTCAAGATGCGCACGGATGTCGGCCGAGAAATCTTCAACCGAGGCGTAGCGTCGCTTTGGATCCTTGCGAAGCGCCATTAAGAGAATGTTGTCGAGGTCCGCCCGCAGCCGCTTCCGCAGCTTCTCAGGCGTTGCTTGACGGACCTTGCTTACCGAGTCAGGCGTCACCCAGGCCGGTTCCGAGCCATTCAAACCGCGAATTTCTTCGGTTAACGAAACGGCCGTACTCGGTCGCGTCGGTTCTTCTTCGACAACGGCCTGCGCCAAGGCGAGCTGGCTCCTGACGCGATATGGCTTGTGCCCTGTGAGTAACTCGTAAAGCAAGACGCCGAGCGAGTAAACATCGCTGGCCGCCGTGATGGGTTCTCCTTTGACCTGTTCGGGACTGGCGTACGCGGGCGTCATCAAATGCAGTCCGGTTAACGTCGGATCGAGTGTCTGCGCGGCCAACTCCGGCGCCAGCACTTTTGCAATGCCGAAGTCCAACAGCTTTGGCACTCCTTCTTTAGTCACCAGGATATTGCTCGGCTTAATGTCCCGATGGATAACCTGACGTTGATGCGCGTAATGGATCGCCGCGCAAGCCTGCTGGAACAGCTCGAGCCGTTCTTTGACGTTCAGTTCATGCTGATCGCAATAAGTATTTATCGGCAGACCTTCGACATGTTCCATGACGAGATACGGCCGTCCATCGCTGGTCGTGCCGCCGTCAAACAGCCTGGCAATATTCGGATGATCCAGAGCGGCGAGAATCTGTCGCTCATTGCGGAAGCGGCGGAGCACGAACTCACTGTCCATGTCGCCGCGGATGAGTTTGATCGCTACTTGACGGCGGTACTGATCGTCCGCGCGCTCGGCAAGATAAACCGCGCCCATGCCGCCACGCGCAATTTCCCGCACGATTCTGTAAGGACCGATTCGACCATCAGCCTGCAGTAACGGTCGCAATAAGTCAGTTGATTCAGATGAAAGTAGATTTTCCCGTCTAAGTTCGCGCGAGAGCGCATCAGATTCAAACTCGTCGTCACACTGTTCGTGAGCGAGCAGCGACTGAACTTCGTCACGCAATGATGCGTTGCTGTTGCACGCTCCATCGAGGAACTTCGCACGTTCCCCAACCGGCCGTTCGAGTGCGGCCGCCAGGAGCGTCTTGATTTCCTGCCAACGTTCTGGAGTCATAACAACTAATTCAATCCGCCAATTCCCGTCGCAGCCAAAGTCTCGCTGTGGACCAGTCACGCTTCACAGTTGCGGGCGAGATTCGCAACGCTTCAGCAGTTTCCTCGATCGTCAGTCCGCCAAAGAAGCGCAGCTCGACTATTCGCGTCTGTTGCGGATCAAGGCGCTCGAGTTCCGTGAGCGCTTCATCGAGGGCAATTAAATCGACCTGCTCCGGATTGGAAGAGCCCATGGCCTCATCGAGCGAAAGTTTTTCGTGCTCACCACCTCGCTTTTCCGCCGCGTGCGCCACCGCATGATTGACGAGAATTCGACGCATCATTTGCGAGGCAATCCCGAAGAAGTGCGCGCGGTTCTGCCAGGAAACGGATCGTTGGTCAATCAGGCGCAGATATGCTTCGTGGACCAAAGCAGTTGCCTGCAACGTGTGGTCAGAACGCTCGCTACGCAGGTAGGTGCGCGCCATACGCCGCAGCTCGTCATAAACCAGCGGTGTGAGTTCATCGAGCGCCTGACAGTCGCCGCCACTCCACTTCATCAAGAGCTGTGTGATTGTTGGGGCAGCAGAGTCCATATCATTTGGAAGAAAACTGCAAATTTGAATGAATGTCGGGGGGAACGGTGATCCGTTGGGGCCGATTATCGCCCCGCAGCTGTGAAAATAACAGTTTTTTTGAGCCGATTCAGCCAGGATTCTTGCGTGTATTCGCAGAGGCAAAAAATCATTCATTTTTTAATAAGGAGGAACAGACCATGAAAAGCACGATTCTAACTTCAATTTCGCTGGCCGCGCTGTTAGTGGCCGGATCCGCGGACGCTGCCGGTCAGCGCCGGCGCGTTGTCGTGGTTCGTCACCCCGTCCCGGCGCGGCACCCGATAACACGTACGAGGTTGATGGTTAGGCACGGACATCCGATTCATCGCGTGCTGCCTGCGAATGTCGTAGTGCGGACCGCGCACCGAACAGTGATCGTTGACCATCCGTTGGTTTACTTGCCAACCTTGGCGTGGCGCGCGTCGGTGGCGTCTTTGCCCCCGCGCGAGCGCCTGGTGTGGCAGGACAGTGAGACGATTTCGCGTGACGAAGAATGGGTGGACACCAATTACGGAATCGACGCGTCTGGCGACGCATTGTTCCTCGACATCGACGGCAAAGCGAAACTGAACTTCGCGGAAGTCACGTTCGCCAACGGCAACGTGCAGGTCGTCGATTTCAACGAGAAGACTTACAACACCGGTGTATATAGCCTGCTCGACTTTGCCGACGGCCGTCACGTCGCCACCATCCGCATCCTCGCAAAGTCTGAATCTGATGACACGAAGTTAAGTGTCTATCTGAGCAAGTAGAGGGAAGGAAAAAATCAAATCTGAACAAAGGAGCGCAAAACAAGATGAAATTCCCGATGACGAAGTCAACAGTCATTGCATTCAGTGTCTTGCTCACGCTAATCACATTCGTTTCGAGGACTCGAGCCCAGCCGCCGCAACGATATGTTTTCAATACAGGAGTGGTGAAACTCGGGCCGACTCAAATCCTTCGCATCACCGTCGACTGGCGTGACAGCAAAACGGGGCAGGCTCGATTTGGAAGGACGTTGTACACACAAGGCCCGTGCAACTCAGACGGCGTTTGCCAACTCAACGGAACCAGCATGTACACCGGAACAACGACGTTGGGACAAGGCGACGTTGCTTCATGCGATGAGCTTACCGCCGGAACCTACGGACGTGGGATAGTCGTCACAACCAGCCAAAAAACACGAGTCACCGCGGCGATTGTGAACACTGTAACCGGTGATGTGGACGTCGAGATTGGCCCGTTGGTTCCACTAAACATCACTCTCGTTGAAGTATTGATATCGAGTCTCGATTCCAAGGTAACAATATCAAGGAGGAGGGCGTTATGAGACGTCAAAGAAGTTTCGCGGCCGTGCTCGGCTTAATTCTATTTACTTCGATGGTGCCGTTGCCTGCTAAAGCTCGCGCGCAGCAACCTCGCGACCGTTTCCGGGCCTGGACGGGGCCGATAACACTCGGCAACGGCCAGACGCTCGTCGTGTCGATACACGGCGGCGCGTTAAGAGATGTGACCGGCGTTCGCTTCGCGTGGCAGAGATTCATGGTTGCAGGTTGCAACAGCGATGGCGTCTGTCGCCAGGTGGTCCAATCCCAGGGAGTCACGGCGCCGGTAAACCTCGGGCCCAATGAAGCGGCCACGTTCCAGATTCAGGGGAATGGAAACGGCGTTCGTGTCGAAGCTCGCGTTGCTGCCGGCGATGTCAACGGTGATGCGGAAATTATCGAGACGGCAACCGGAGCAGTGACCAGCCACATCATCATGGCGAATACGGAAGGCGATTTTCACTAGGCTCGAGCTCGGCCAAAGGAGACCGAAGATCCTCATCATTGAGCGAAGCACTGCTAATTGCCTGATATTTGCGCCTCGCTTGAGCGTTGACTTTTGAGGCAAAGCCACGGTAAGCCGATGAAAATATTGGTGAAGCTGGCTGTGTCAGCCTTGGTAACGATTGGGTTGATGTCACCGTTGATCTCATGCCGGCATTTCGCCCAGTCATCAGATCAACACAACGCTAATCGTGCCGACGACGAAAAGAATCCTGAGCTGAAGCTGCTGGGGAAATATGGCTGGACAGTTGAAGGCGAGCCGACTGAAACTACGATCGAACTGCCAACCCCAGTGGATAAGTTGCTCTCAACCCGGCTCTATTCGCTGGCATCGAAACGGATCGGACTGGACTTTTCTAATCAGGCCGGAAAGACTTTGCCGCTGCGGACCTACAAAGTCATTAACGAAGTTGAGCGCGGACACGACATTCGCGCGCACCTGCTGCTCGTCGACAAGAAGGTTACCGGCGCATGGCTGAGCGTCGAAGGATCAGAGAGATCTCCCAACATATATGCACTGAACGTCAACCCGCACAAGCCGAACTAACCAATCCGTTTAGGGGGAACAAAGTGATGAAACGACGCACGTTGATGTTGGTCTCGTTGCTGGCGATGACTTCCGCGGCTTTCGCTCAATCTTATAAGCCAGCCATCGAGTACCAATCGCTGCTGAACATACGCTATTACGAAAATAATGGCGGCTTTTTGGTCGAAGATCTACAACTCGTCTTTCCACCGGCTAACGTTGGTAATGCAAAGCTCGTCATCACTGATCAGTCAGGCGGCATAGTTGACACGTTGCCACTTCGTTATGAGCGGATGGAGTTTCCCGCGTTCGGCAGGTTTCGACCGGAGAGCGGCAATCCGGGAAACGTGCGCGTCGGACGATCGGGAAACTTTACTATGTCGGTGATTATGGACGGGCAAACGATTACTTCGATGCCATTTACCTTGAAAGAGGAAACCAGCACCGACCCGTTTCGTCCCGGACACTCGTTTGTCAGAAGCGGTCCGTTTCCCGACTATGCGTACTTTTCAGTTGTCCCAGATGATCCGGCCGGCGAAGTTCATTTCAATTTCTGGATGAGTCTGCGCGAAATAGCGGGCGGGGCTAAGGACGCGAAGATCACACTGCATTTGATGGCGAACGGTCATGAAATCGCGGCGAGTCGCGGACCAGTCATTCTCAGTTCCAGTGACTGGCAATTTTTTGATCACCGTCAGTTGAGTGTACCGACGCTCCCGCGCAATCATTGGCTGACCCTCGCTGATCTGACCAAACTAAACGGTGAGATTGCCGTCGTGGTCAAAGCTAATGGAGCGCCAATCAAAACTTACAAGACAACGGTCAGCGGCGGACAGGTTCAGCACTCATCACGAAGCGCTTTGGATTTCGAGCCGCACGCGCAGTTCATCTCACCGCGCTTCATCGATGTATCTTCGGGAACTAACTCACGGTACAAGATGTATATTATGTACTGGATGAAAAAGCAGTGAGGCCCGCACGAGCTTTGCATCAAAAGTTAACGCGCGAGTGAGGCGGTGCAGAAACGTGCCGTAGGCACGCAATATTTCTAGAAAGCGCAGGGCGTTCACTTCTACCGCAGCCTGCGTTCCGTTGTTAGTCGGGACATCCATCTGCTCCCAGCTCACCGGCGTTGAAGGGGCGCAGGCACGACACCAACGAATTAGTGACGGTCGGATCCAAAAAGCCGTTTCCGTGAGGTGGTACAACCAGTCCGCCAATCAACGTATCCGCATCGGCGGTACAGCGGTTAATCATCGCGATTTCGTCACACGTGTACCCGCTGCATAAAGTAACTGGATAACCCTGGAGTTGATTTCGCATGCTTAGCAGGTTGAGCTTGGCGCCAATTAGTTCCTGGGCGAGCGTAATCAATCCATTACCATTCGCCTCTGCATTCAGGATCGCGCACATTTGTAAGTCGCTGTATGTCCCGCTTCCGAGGGTAAGCGATGTGGCCGGCCATTGGTTGAGAGTGACTGAAGTGCAACCAGTCGGGCCGTATTGTATCCACTGGGAGGCGTCAAACACGCAACAATTACAGAATGGACAGGTGTCGCTATCCTCACACTGCGCGCCACAACCAGGCGTTGAGTAGCCTAAGTTGCTCGTAAAGTCACTGCGGTTTAGGTTGTTGGTAGCGTGACCGAACGCGCGAAACAGATAAGTTGTGCCGCACTGCAACGCGCCGGCGCAATTAGTCGACGCGCCGTTGTCGAACAGAAGATTGCCAACGTTGATGGTCGCGCATTCGCCGGGCGCCAGACGGTATCTGGACGAGTTGGCGTTACCCGAAAACGAAGCTTTACAGAGCCTTGGGTCCTCCGAGGAAACCCATTGATTACCGTTCGCCGCGTAATCAGTAGCGCTCATCCACTGGAGCGAGAACCCTGCGGGGAGCCCGGTGGGGTTCGTCCCGGAATTTGTCGCACACACGGTGATATTTATCGACGTCTGCGTACTGCTGGCCGGAAAGATCTGTGGCGTATCAATCCGCGACTTAGCGCCCGCCGCCGTCGCCGGAGCGTTGGCCGCGCGGCCCGCGAAAAGCACCACGGCGGCAGACAGACAAGCCAAGCTAATCAAGACGCAATTGAATGTGATGGTTCGCTTCATGGCTTCTTCCTTTCTTACCTGACGAGTTCACGCAAGGACATACTCGGGGGATGAAAGGGGGAACGACCGGGGCGACAACACGTCAACTCTTCCCAACCAGCAAATCTTTTCCTGGTTCTGCCTTTACTCTGCCCGGGCTTGACGCCCGGGTGCGACGGCTGCGCGCGAACGGGACCAGCATGGGCACACTGCGGCGATAGTTCTCGTAAGTTTCACCGTGCTCGCGGACGAGGTCACGCTCCTCGAACTGGATCGCCAGCAGAATGTAGGCGGTGGTGGCGACCGAGAAGAGCAGGTGTGCGAGCGTCATCGTCGGTGTGCTCCAGAAAGCAAACAGCCAACCGACGTAAAGCGGATGGCGAACGATTCGGTACGGACCCGGGGTCCCGAATCGCAGCGTGGTGTAAGGCAGGCCGCGAAGATATAGCCACACCTGACGCAGTCCGAACAGATCGAAGTGATTAATCAGGAAGGTGGCTGCCAGTACTGTTAACCAACCGAAAGCAAACAACGCACGTAGTACAATCTGACCAGCCGGATCTTCAACAGACCACACGACGCCGCCTAATGGCCGCCACAGCCAGAACAACAGGATGAGAGCCAGACTGGAAAACAAAACGTAAGTTGAGCGTTCCAGCGGCTGCGGAATGATTCGCGTCCACCACGCTTTGAACCATTTCCGCGCCATGACGCTGTGCTGAACCGCGAACAGTCCCAGCAACGCGACGTCGACTGCGAGCGCCACGCCAAGCGAGCCATTGCGCGCGCCATCGAGCGTCGTGGGCACGCCGAAGTTGCCGATAAAACCGACGGCGTAAAGAAAAGTTCCCAGGAAGATTAAGTAGCTGATGCTTCCGTAGGCGAAGAATGCGATTCGCTTAAACATAGCGTTGCCTCCATGTCTGTGGTCCTGCTGTTTTGGACGGTTAATTTCTTGTTAAGTAGCCGGCCCCATCTGGCGATGGCCTCGAACGTGTTGTCGATTTCCGCGGTCGATGTTGCGGATGAGCAGTTCGGCATTCGCATGGCGAGGCGACCGTCGATGCGTCTGGTCAGTAGTGAAGCCTGGCCGGTGCGCTGGACCGCGGCTACGATCTGTTGATTCAAGTCGTCGAGCAGACGCTGAACATCAGGCTCCTCTCGCCGATCTGCCAGGCTGTTGGGCATGTAGCGAAAGCAGTAACTGCTGAAAGTCGGCGCCTGAAGTACCTCGAAATCCGGGTGGTCACTGACGAGTTCGTGGAGCCGGCGTGTCGCCGCAGATACCTGTGAAAATGCGTCTCTCATTTCAGTGGAAATAATGAAGTTTCTGGCGGCGCCGCGCTATGGGAAATTCGTCCCGATTCGACTAGACTGGCCCACACTTGCCGGGACGAATGTCCCAATTCCGGAGAGAGTTTCGCTGGTGAAGAAGTCAACGCAGAAAATCCGGTACGTGCGCACTTCAGACGGCGTTCGACTCGCCTGGGCCGAGGCCGGTGAAGGGCCTGCGTTGGTAAAAGCCGCGAATTGGCTGACCCATCTCGAGTACGAATGGGAGAGTCCGGTGTGGCGCCACTGGATGCGGTTCTTCAGCGACAATTTTCGCTTCGTACGTTTTGACGAACGCGGCTGTGGAATGACCGATGTGAATGTCGGCCAACTGTCCGTCGAGCGCTGGGTTGAAGATTTGGAGTCGGTGGTGGCGGCCGCGGATTTACGCGAACCGTTTGCGCTGCTGGGAATCTCGCAAGGCGCGGCGATTTGTGTCGCTTACGCGGTCAGACATCCCGAGCGCGTTTCAAAACTCGTCCTTTACGGCTCGTACGCGCGCGGCGTGTACCGGCGCGACGATCCGCAGCGGGAAAACTTTTATCGGGCGATGACGGATCTTGTGCGTCTTGAATGGGGCAGCAATAATCCGACTTTTCGCCAGGTCTTTACCTCGCGTTTTATCCCAGGCGGAAGCGATGAACAGATCGGATGGTTCAACGAGTTATGTCGTAAGACTGTGACCGCGGACATTGCCGCTCAACTGCTTGAAGCCCGGGCCCGGATCGATGTCACAGAGTTATTGGGAGACGTGCGAACGCCGACGTTGGTTATGCACGCGAGAGACGATGCAATCGCCCCGATTGCCGAAGGCCACATTCTGGCCGCCGGGATTCCAGGCGCGCAGTTCATCGAGCTTGATTCAAAGAACCACGTCCTCCTGGAGAACGAGCCCGCGTGGGAACGCTTTTGCGACGAGGTGCTGGAGTTTTTGGGTTTGAAGGGGCCAGCTCGGGGCGAGGATTCCGCGTTTGCCTCGCTTTCACCGCGCGAGCGCGAAGTGCTGGCGTTGATAACGGAAGGCCTCGGCAACGCTCAGATCGCGGAGCGTCTTTCCATCAGCGAAAAGACAGTCCGGAATCACGTGTCTAATCTCTTCGACAAGCTGGGCGTGTGGACGCGCGCGCAAGCCATCGTGTTCGCGATCGAACGTGGTTTTAAGGGTTAGAGAGTCCGGTTCAATGACGAACTGTCAGCTGATCGCTAAAACGCCTGCTTTACAACTTGCTCAGCAGACGCAAAAAAATTGCCGACCGGTGAGACCAATCAAGGATATTTGAACTCGTACGCGCCGATGTCGACGCGACCGTTCACGACACGCGGAAATCGGCGACTGTTGCGCTGGTCGTAGAGCAACGGCGGCGTGAACGCGTTTGGATCGAAGTTTGGGTCACCGGCATCGATCGCTGGACTATTCACGAGCAGCGCGTGTGTCATGGTTGTTCCACCGTTATTCTGCAGTGGGCCGAGGCGCGGGTTGGTGTTGCGAATGTCGCCGGGACCATTTAGCAAACCGCCGGGACCCCTCGAGCCGTCTCCACCCGCGGCGTCGTCACTCAGGTTGTAACCGAGGGATATAACCGTACCGTCCAACGTAGCAATGCTGCCGCCGGGGCCGAGGTTCGCGTTGAGTATGCTATTTGCGATCTCAACCGTCGCGCTGCCGCCGTACAAGCTAATGTTCTGGATGCCGCCGTTTCCGCCGTTGTTGCTCACGGTGCTGTTCATTAATCTCAGCAGCCCCACACCGGTATCCACCCCGCTCGTATAGATGCCAGTCCCCGAATTGCCGCTGACGGTACTGTTGATTAGCGTAAAAGTGGATGTGCACCCGCCCGCCCCGTAGTTGAAGATGCCGCCGCCTATGTTATTGCTGACGGTGCTGGCCGTTAGCGTGACAACGGGACCCAGACTCGCCCCACCACCGTTTTGACAGTAGTTGACGATCCCGCCGCCACCGCCGGTTGCGGCTGAATTATTCTTCACAGTGCTGCTGTTCAAGATCAAAGTGGCAAAAGGCGCCTCATTATTGATGCCTCCGCCCGAGTTGCCTTCGACGGTGCTGTTGTTTAGCGTTACCTTCCCGGACCGATTGTCGATTCCGCCTCTCGAAGAGACGCCAGAGTTTCCGCGCACGGTGCTGTTGTTCAGCGTCAAGTCCCCGAGGAATTCCGTGATCCCGCTTCCCTGATTGTTACTTACGTCACTGTTGTTTAGCGTCGCTACGAGCGCATTGTTGATCCCGGTACCACTGTTGCCGCTCACCGTGCTGTGGTTTAGCGTTAAGGTGCCCGTATTGGAGATGCCGCCGGGATCCGAGTTGCCACTGACAATGCAATGGTCAATGGTTAAGTTCGCGTACTCGTTAAAAATGCCGCCGCCATTCGCTGGGTTGGAAATGTTAGCGCCATTCGTGATCGTTAGCCTGGAGATCTTGACGGTCTTGCTGGGCTTAATATGAAACACGCGGCTGGCATGGTTGCCGCTTACGGCGAGGTCACGTGATCCGGGGCCGCGGATAGTCACACTTTTATCTACAACAAGTTCGCCGCTGGTCAGGGCGATCGTGCCCCTCGTCACGATGTTGATAGTGCCGCCATCGCGTGCGAGCAGCAGCGCCTGACGCAAAGAACCCGGCCCATCATCGGCAAGACTGTGAACAACAATCGTGCGATTGCTCTGAACAAAGCTGTTGCATTCGCCCTGATTCTTGAACCGTTTCGGGTAAATAAATCTGGTCCACCCACCGTTCTGACACTCGTCCTTATTGGCTGGCGCGTCGCAGACGTCGCCGACACCATCGTGATCGAAATCCGCCTGGTTTGGGTTCGGAGTTTCCGGACAGTTATCGACGCTGTCTGCTACACCATCGCCATCTGTGTCCGTGAAGAAGGTATAGACGCGCAGGTCATCGAGGTACCAACCGGCGTCTGATCCGAAACAGTAATCGGTGCTCATGTCCCATCGCAGCCGGATCGTGTCTCCGGGTTGGGCATAACGCGATATGTCGACATCCACGTGGTCCCAAAAATTGAGTTCTCCACTCCAGCCAAGTTGACCAAATCTCGGACTGTTACCCAGGTAGTAGTTGTAAAAAAAGAAATCTTCTTCAGACGCCGACGTGACCAGTACATAAGGACCGCCGTTAACGCTGATCATCAGTTGCCCGCCATCAAAGCCCGTTTCGAGAGAAAGCCATTGTTCAAACGAGACGTGCAAACCTTCAATATACCCAGGCACCGTGATGAGTGGACTCTCCAGAAGCAGCACGCCGGTTTGTCCCGGAGCCGGAGCTGAGCAAAGGTCAGGAGCTGCCGGGTCAGGAGCGAAGAAGGCTGAGCCAGGTTTGTCGTCGGGCAGCGTATGAACCCAAGTCCAGTCACGCGGGACGAAGGTGGCCGGATTCGTTGACTCGCGGCTAATAGTCCAGCGCGCCGAAGGGTCGGACTCAAAATCATCGGCGAAAATAATGGACTGACGCGGGACCTGGGCCGACACGGGAAAGACGACAGCGCCGCAAGACAAGATCAGCGATAGAAGGAAGAGACTAAGGCGCGGTCTTCCTAGCGTCTCGCTGACAATGGTGGAATAGCACCGAATCGCAAGCAGCTCTGATAACGCGGACTTGAAAACCGCGAGAATGTTACGGCGATACACAGTTTGTTTCTCCTCTCACTAAATCGTGCCGCCATCGCGCAGTCGAAGCGATGATCTCACCGACGCGTCTGCAGACGGTTGACCACCAGGGAGCCGATGGCAGTGCCCTGGTCCAAGCCAGCTTCGATGGCCATCGGGTAATGGATGCCGCCGTAAAGCCGGGATGTGGCGGCCTGTTGGGCTGCCTCACGAAAGGAGCTGAATTGCCGCGTGCCCCAATCGGGAATGGCGTTCTCATCCGTGAACGCGAGATCGCCGAACAAATTCGTGAGCACGTGCGCCGCCGCCGCCGAGGCAACCGAATGGCCTGAGGTGTACTCGGGGAACGCCGGCGTGGCCACCCAGGTCTGCCAGTTGGGATTGATGTAACGGTGCACGTAATCCACTGGACGGATGAGGTTGTAACGGTACTTCCATGTCCAGCAGTTCAAGAACGCATCGTGCAGGGCGACTCCGAGACGGGCGTACACTTCGACCGAGCGCGCCAGCGAGAGCTGCTGCTGCTCGCACACCTGACGGCCAATCTGCATCCAGTGGCCGGACGGCAGCCCTGACGTGTGTGGGTTGTCACGCCAGAACATCGCGGTCTCACGCTGCGCCTGGGTAAGCGCGAGGCCGGTCTGATAGGTGGTGTTGGCCTGTTGCCAGAAGGGCGAACCTGCGTTGGTCGAGAAGGGCACGTGCGCGACCGGAGCTACCTCGTCGGCGCTGCGAAGCACCATCGGGCGGACCTCGGCCCAATATGGTGAGATGGCCGTGCCGAAGTTTGGCGGGCTGGATACCCAAAGCGACTCACCTACCGGTGGGCTGTACGAACGCCCCAGCGTGCCGGCATAACCGTCTGCGGCAATCCACTCCACCAGAGCACGACCAAGACGTACGCCGTGATCCAGCGAGGCGCTCACCACACTGGCAGTCACGCCCGCCGACCGGCGCAACTTGATCTGATTCGCGAAGAGCACGGCGAGCCGATCGCCTTCGGGATTTGAGGACCTGACGAGGTAGTCAGTGACCTCGCGCGCCGTGCTGGCCATCACGCACGAAGCGTCAACCCTTCCAGGCGGCGTTTGTGGTAAGGGCCGGAGCCCGTTCAACTGGCCGACCAGGCTGCGCAGGCTGATCGAGGCGGACGCAACCGACTCGTACATGGCGACCGAGAGATAGCAGTAGATTCGTGCCGCGTTTGTTGGTGTGCTGTCGTTCGCCTCCCAGACGACGTTGTAAACCTCGCGGAGCCAGGTATGTGCCGCGTCGCCAGGCAGAAGCTCCGGGTCGCGTAACGCATCAGCGCTGACCGCCATTGGCCAACCTGTCAGGGCCGTGCCAGCTATGCCCACCATGCCAGCACTTGTCAGTCTCAGGAAACCGCGCCGGCCCCAACGCGTTGTTGTATCTGATGTAGCCATGGCGAACCTGAGTGGCTTTGCTTTGAGAATTTCAGTTTTCGTCGTTTTCATTTTTTTCTCCTGCTCTCCGGCACTGGGATCACGACGGCCTGAATCCGATCGTCAACACCGACGCGCCGCTCCCACACCGCGGCGACCGTGCCGTCCGATCCCGCTGCCACTTGAGCGCCGTATGCGCGCAGACTGTCTTCGGACACGATGATCGGGGCTGACCACGAACCATCCGCTATCCGGGTCGCTGCCACCACATGCTCATTGGTTCCGTATAGCGACTCGCGCCAGAGGGCAGTGACCCTGCCTTCCGAGCTGGCGGCGACCCGCGGAGATTGCGCATCGTCGCAGCAGTTGGAGAGTGTTTTTGGCCTGGTCCACGTCCCACCCGGCGGCCGCGACGAAGTCTGGATTTGCCCATGACTAAAGTTCCACCAACTCCATACCGCAGTGACCATCCCATCTGAATTCACCGCCAGCTGAGGGTCGTAGACATCTCCGCTGACGGTCGAGAGCGTTGCCGGGCTGGACCAGGCACCTTTTGCAGTTCGCAAAGAGGTCTGGATTCGACTACTGCCTCCGTCCCAGCTGCGCCACACAGCTGTAGCTGCACCATCCGGTCCTACGACCACCTGCGGGTTAAGGCCGTCAGCCCCGGCCACGGAAAGGGTCACCGGCGACGACCATGATCCGTTGGGCGCCCGGGTAGTAGCCTGTACCCGTTCATTGCTTCCATCGGATCGCGACCACACCACGATGGCGGTACTGTCCGATCCCACGGCTACTCGCGGATCCCACGCATCACCGCCAACGGTTGAAAGGGTGACTGGTGACGACCAGGGTCCGTATGCCACGCGGGTGCTCGTCTGCACCTGGTGAGTGGTTCCGTCCGTTCGACGCCAAGCGACGACCGCCATGCCATGCGGCCCCATCGCCACTTTCGGATCCCATGCGTCCTCGCCCGCCTTCGAAAGATTGATCGGCGCCGACCACTTTCCGTTCTCTCCGCGGCTGCTCGCCTGCACCCGGTAATGGGCTCCATCCCACCGGCGCCAGACAACTACGGCCGTACCGCGATCTCCCATGGCCACCTGAGGATCCGAGGCGTCCTCGTTGGGCAGCGACAGGTCACTCGGCGGCGACCAGTATTCCTTAGGCGACACCGTGGCGACTTGCACACGACTGTTGCGTCCGTCCCGGCGGTACCACACCACAGTCACCGCGCCATCCGGACCCGCGGCCAGCTGCGGGTCCCACGCATCCTGGCCGGCGCCGGACAGACTGGTCGCCGCCGGCCACGGTGTGGCAAACACGATCCGCCGCAGGTGCGCATTGATGTTCGAAACGTTACTGCCCCCCACGATGACGTTATTGGCCTCGGCGAGCGTGTCTGCTCCGTTGTAGAACGTGGGTTGGAAGGGGCCGGCGGTGGTGAAGCCAATTCTGTAGCTGCCGTCCGGGACGTAGAGCACATAAGTCCCATCGGGCGCGCTGGATGCCGTGCTCACTCGAACCCAATCAGCAAATGGTTCGTTCCACTGCCAGGCGGTCAGAGTGGTGGGAGGCGGCCCTGGAGGAAGCTCCGGCACAGCGTCGGCCGTAATCGTGCCGCTGATGTAGTGGTTCTCGACGACCTGCGCATTGACGTTCGGCGCCCCAGCGGTAGGAACGAAGACGTCCCTGGCTTCATCGACGCTGGCGGCTCCGTCGAAAAAGATCGGGCCATACCGGTTAAGGTTGTGTTTGAAACCGACGTGGTAGGTCCCCTCAGGTACGTAGAGCGCGTAGGTGCCGTCGGGCCCAGTCTCCTTCGACTTCACCTGCTGCCAGCCCACAAAGCTGTTCCACTTCCAGGCCGTGACGGTGACACCGCCGGCGGGCGCTCCCGTGCCCACAACGGTGACGGTGCCGGTGATCGCGGGACCCGAATCCGGTACCACGCTGAGGAAGGCGGCGTTGATGTTCGGTACGCCCGCGCCGGCAACAACGACGTCGGTTGCTGCTTCGAGACTACTGGCTCCGTCGTAGTAGATGGGGGGCCACCGGCCCTGCCACGTCGCAAACCCGACGCGGTACGTTCCGTCTGGCACGTACAGCGTGTACGTGCCATCAGGTCCTGTAGTGTCGGATTTCACATCCTCCCAGTCGATTCCATTCGGAACCTGATGCCAAGCCGTGACCGCCACGCCGGGCATGTCAATGCCATCGACGGTCGCCTTGCCGGTGATGGGACGGTTGAGGCTCATGTTGGCGCTGATGTTGGCGACGTCATCGCCGCCCACGACGACGTCGTTGGCTTGGTTGAGGTTGTAAGCGCCATCGAAAAACACGCTCCCGTATGGACCATGCGGATCGATGAAACCGACGCGATAGGTGCCGCTGAGTAAGCTCAATACATAGCGGCCGTCGGGACCCGTCACGGTGCTCTGTGATGGCTTCCAGGAATAGAAGTCGTTGGACCATTGGTAGGCCGTCACGTTGATGCCTGCCAGTGGTCCACCATTGCCGGTGACCACGCCGCTGACGGTTCGCACTGGACACGTGTAGACTTTCACGTTGTCCACGTACCAACCGGCGTCGGTTCCAAAACAGTAGTCGGTGCTCATGTCCCACCGCAGCCGGATCGTGTCGCCGGGATGGGCATAGCGCGAGAGGTCAACAATCGTGGTGCCCCATGAGTTATCCGGAAGTCCACCACCCTCGCCACTCCAGGCGGGCTGACCAAACCTCGGATTTTTGCCCTCCCCCCCGGATGCGAAGAGGACGAAGTTGTAAGGATTGGAGATAAAATCGGCATTGGATTCCGATCCGACAAGGACGTAAGGCCCACCGTTAACGCTGATCATTAGTTGTGCGCCATCGAACCCCTCCTCGAGCGAGACCCAATGGTCAAACGAGACGCGCAACTTGCCCTGAAAATTTCCTGGCAAAGTGATAGCTGGACTTTGCAACAGCAGCACGCCGGCCTGACCTGGAGGCGGCGACGAGCAGAGCCCAAAAGCGACAGGGTCGGGGGCGAAGAAAGCTGAGCCCGCACGTCCGTCTGGCAGGCTGTGAACCCAGGTCCAGTCACGCGCGACGAAAGTGGTTGGATTTGTAGACTCACGGCTGATGGTCCAGCGCGGCGTGGGGTCGGATTCAAAATCATCGGCGAAGATAACGGACTGAGGGCAGTCCTGGGCCCGTACGGGAAAGCAGAGAAAGCCGTAAGACAAGATGAGCAATAGAAGGAAGAGACAAACCCGTGGTCTTCGCGGTATCCGGCTGACAGAAATGGCCGGCAGCGCTGACCCCAAACACTTGAAACTCAACTTGGCAGTGCGGCGATACATGGTTCGAATCTCCTCCTGAAAAACGGCTCACCCAACATCAATGGTCAAAGGCGCAAGACAAACAAAGAGTCCTTCGGTGGTCTCAGCAAAGTGAACGGCGCCTTCGTCGATCCAGCGAAAGACGGTGCGCTGGCTGACGCCCGCTTGTCCCGCGGCCTCGTGCGGCGTCAACATTCGTGACTTGCCAAGACACGCTTCACACAAAACGTTCGGTGATTCCGGCTCGGGCCTCCTGACAATCCAGTACTCATGACTCTCAATCGTTGTCACTGTGTGTCGTGTCTTTTCGCTCATTGAATCTCCTGGAAAGGGGATTGCCTTACGGCACAGGCGGAGACTAAAATGGGCGCGTTCAACCGGGTTTCCCCGACACCGCAACTTCAATCTCCACCGTGCCGGTGGAAACTACTCGTAAGGCAAAAAGAAAGTCCTAAGAGAAATCTCTAAGAATTCTCCGAAAACTCTCAGAGCCGCTGATGGATAGGAATTCGCAAGAAATTTTCGAGTTTGGCCCCTTCCGGTTGGATATGGCTGAGCGAATGCTGCTGCGTGACGGTCAGCGTGTCGCGCTAACTCCGAAAGTATTTGAGACTCTGGTAGCGCTCGTTGACCATCGCGGCCGGCTAGTGCAGAAGGACGAGTTAATCAAGCTGGTGTGGCCGGACAGCTTCGTCGAAGAGTCGAATCTCACCAACAACATTTCGACTCTACGGAGGGCGCTGAGTGATGGTGAAGGTGGCGCGCGTTATATCGAGACGGTTCCCAGAGTCGGTTACCGTTTCACAGCGCAGGTTAGAGAAGTGCCGCGGATGGTTACCGAGCTGGTTGTCGAAAGGCACACTCTGACGCGAATTGAAACGGACGAGCGAGAGGAGGAAATAAAAAATGAGTCCCCGGCGCGGTCTGCCACCACCGCAGTCGAGCCAGTGGTCACGAGCGTCACGCGGACTCGTCGAGCGCGGTGGAGATTGGGAACCGCGGCAATAGCGGCGGTAGTGATCATTATTGGAGTAGGGGCAGCCACATTCGCCATATGGTTAATCGCTCAACGTGAAACAGGCAGGCGAGCGACGGATGCGCCACTGATCATTAATGACATCTCGCGAGTAACGACTTTGGGAACGATCAAACATGCGGCCATTTCGCGCGACGGACGGTACATCGCTAATGTCGTGAACGACGCCGAAGGCGATAGCCTCTGGGTCAGAACTGTCGATGCACCGAGCAATATAAGAATCGCGGGGCCAGCCGAGACTGAGTTTATCTCGGTCACGTTCGCGCCGGACGGTCATGCGGTTTATTACATCGCGCTCGATCACGACAAAGGCGAAAGCACGCTCTATCGCGTTCCAATCCTTGGAGGTTCTGCGAGTCAAATTGCCAATGATATCTCCCCGATCAGCTTTTCGCCTGACGGTCGACAGATTGTGTTCATCAGGTTTCGGAGTTCCGACAGCAAGGTGGTTATCGCGGATGCTGACGCCTCGAATCAACGTGATATCGCGACGCGTCATAAACCGGATTCATTCGAACTGGAATGGAACGCGCCTGCCTGGTCGCCCGATGGAAAGAAGATTGCGGTGCCGGCGAGATTCAACGATCAATATGGCCACTACGCGACCATAATTGGTATTACCATCGCGGATGGAACGCAAGCACCGCTCAGTTCGACACGATGGAACTATGTCGGGCAGCCGGTCTGGCTTGCAGACGGAAGTGGCGTGCTGGCGCCTGCCAGCGAGGGCCCGGGTTCTCCGACCCAGATTTGGCATATTAGCTGGCCCGACGGCGTGGCTAAACGCGTCACTCACGATCTTAACAATTACCGGGATCTCGGCATTACAGGTGACGCAAGTCGGTTGGTCGCCGTCCAGGTTCATTCTGTCTCAACCATTTGGGTCGCGCCGGAGGCCGACGCCACTCATGCCAGGCAAATCCGATCCGAGATTGGAGCGTTGGAAGTGCTGGCATGGACGCGCGACGGGAGAATCGTTTATCGCTCGAGCGCCGGCGGCAACGGCGCCGACATCTGGATTATGAACGTCGACGGTTCGAACGCGCGGCAAATCACGGTGGGCGCGCGCGTCAGTCGCGGGCTCGCCGTCACACCTGACGATCGCTACATCATTTTCAGTTCCGACCGAGCGGGCCAGTACAACCTTTGGCGCATGGATATCGATGGGGGCAATCTCAGACAGTTGACGGCGGGCGATGGGGAATTCTATCCGCAATGCACCGCCGATGGCCGCTGGGTGGTTTATCAAGTTAATGAGGTTATCGACCCAAGAATTTGGAAGGTCTCGATTGATGGTGGCGAACCGGTGCAACTAATAAGGACGCGAGCGACAAAGCCAACAGTGTCGCCCGATGGCCAGTTGATAGCATATTCGTATTTGGACATTGAGCTGAATCCGTCGCGGTGGGGCATCGGGATTGTGTCGACAGAAGGAGGCGAGCGTGTACAGCGGTTCGATTTCCCACCGACCGTAACATATCGACAGATACGCTGGTCGCCCGACGGTCAGTCCGTGGCGTTCGTCAACAATGTGGGCGGACGATCCGATATCTGGTTACAGCCATTGAGTGGTAGTCCGCCAAAACAACTGACTAACTTCAAAGCCGATCAAATTCTCGCCTTCGACTGGTCGCGAGATGGGCACACGGTGGCATACGTGCAAAATGTCGAACTGAGTGACGTGGTGCTTATCAGCCAAAGCCACAAGTGAAACAAAAAGTCAGATGTCGAACTCGTGTCCGGCATCTGACTTCTGACCCATCATGCGCCGGCATACTTGCCGGCTCGCGAGCATAAAATATTTCTTCTTAAAGCTTTCTCAGCACTTCGAAAAGATCCTCGTTGTCCGGCTGATCCGCAATGTTGTGAATGTCGACGTAAGCGAGTTTGCCTTCCTTATCGACGATAAAGATCGCGCGTTCGGAGATGCCATCGTTTTCGCGATAGGCGCCGTACGCTTTGGCCACTTCGCCTTTAGGATGAAAGTCGCTAAGCAGGTCGTAGGAAAGACCCCCGAGGCTCTTGGCCCAGGCGGTGTTGCAGGGAACGCTATCGACTGAGATGCCCAGAACCTGAGCATGGTAGCCCGCGAAGCGTTCGAGGTCGGCCTCGTACGCGGGCATCTGCGCCGTTCACACCGGTGTCCAGGCTAACGGGTAGAACGCGATCACCACATTCTTCTGCCCCCGAAAATCCGAGAGCTTCACCTTCTTGTCTTTGTCGAGGTGACTCTTTAGCTCGAAATCCGGGGCCATATCTCCAACTTCAGGCATTGGATGAATTCCTCCTTCAGAAAATCATTTTGGATTGCGGGTAACAGTTCAAGGTTAACGCGTTTGGGTGAATTCATTCAAGCGGGATGAAGGAGCGCGGGGCATGCCTGCCCGGCAAACTTGATCTCATCAACGTTGAGACGCGATCTACCGCTACCGACCCCATGCTCAGCTCGCTTGACATTGAATTTAGAATTATTATAATTCTAAGCGGTGGCTAGACAGAAACAAGCAAGCGGTAAGCAGACGGATGGACCGCGTCTGACGCGCCAGCGGAGCATCGTCCTCGAGGTTGTGTGCGCGGAGGACGTCCATCCGACGGCCGCTGAGGTCTTTGGCGAAGCCCGTAAAAAGATGCCCGGGATTAGCTTTGCGACGGTCTATAACTCGTTGCGCTATTTGAAGGAAGCCGGGTTAGTGCGTGAAATAACGTTCGGTAATGGGGCGAGCCGCTTTGACGGCGTCACTGATCGTCACGACCACGCGATTTGTTCGAGCTGCGGCAAACTGGTGGATTTTGATCTACCGGGAACCGTGGCCCTGACTCGCGCCGCGGCGCGCGCATCACGATTTCAAGCTGAGTCAGTACACCTGACTCTATATGGCCGCTGTCCGAAATGCCGCGAAGAGGCGTAGAGCTTTGACCTGGTTTTGCTAACGTCGCGATCCGTTGGTCGTGGCAAACAATTAACTGTCAGAGGAGGAAGAATGTCAGCAGCAGGTACCGCAATAGCAAATACTCTCGAATCGGCCCAGGTAGGAAAACCGGCGCCCGATTTCGATATCCCATCAACCAAGAACATTGAAAAACTGAACGAGCCGGTGAAGCTTTCCGACTACCGGGGCAAATGGGTGGTCTTACTTTTTTATCCACTCGACTTTACGTTCGTGTGTCCGACCGAGTTAACGACTTTCAGCGACCGTTATGCCGATTTTGAAGGCGTGGGAGCGGAAGTAATCGGCATTTCGACCGATTCCGTTTATTCGCACCGCGCCTGGCTCCAGACTCCGCGCGACAAGGGCGGCGTTGAAGGCTTGAGGTTTCCTTTGGGCGCGGACATCACCAAGCAGATGTCGAAGGATTACGGAGTCCTGATTGACGAGAAAGGCATCGCCCTGCGTGGTCTGTTCGTGATCGATCCGGAAGGTGTCTTGCGTTACAAAGTCGTGCATGACCTGAATATCGGACGGTCGGCCGAAGAGACGCTCCGCGTGATCCAGGCGCTGCAGACCGGTGGTCTGTGCCAGGCTGAATGGCGGCCCGGTCAGAAGACGATTGGTGGATAACTTTCCCCAGGTCCCTAATGTCCCATACGTCCCATTTTGTTGTGGGACGTATGGGACTAATAGGATAGATGGGACGAATGTTGGAGATTGCAAATCATGCCCATGAGAATTGGAACCCCCTTGCCTTCACTGGAAGGCGCAACCGAATGGCTAAGCGGCTCAGCCGCTGAAGTACTGCAAGAGACTGCCGGGCATCCGGTATTGATCCACTTTTGGTCGCTTAGTTGCGGCATGTGTAAGGACAATCTCCCGCGTGTCGGCGAATGGCGAGACAACTATCGCGATGCAGGTTTGCGCGTAGTGGCGGTGCACATGCCGCGTTATCCCGAAGACACGAACGTGGACTCGGTGCGCGAGACGGTTGGCAAATATGGAATCGTCGAACCGCGGGCCATCGACAACGAACACAAGCTACGCGATGCGTTTCAGAACGACCAGGGTTTTGTTCCCGCTTATTACCTCTTTGACGAACAGCATAAGTTGAAGGCGTTCGCCGCCGGTGAGTACGGTGTCAAGGTAATCGGTCCGGCAATCGAAAGACTACTCGGAGTCGCGACCTCGGCCCAAGCGGGCTAGCCAGCCCCATTCAAGACAGCCACAGCAAATTTCGCGGTCGGCAAAAACTTAGGAGCGCGCCTCGCCTGCGTCGCCTGTTCGAACGCGTAAGCAAACTTAATAAGAGTCGTTTCGCTCCAAGCCCGGCCGAAGAACGAAATTCCCACCGGTAATCCAAATACATAACCCGCCGGGACCGTGACATGCGGATACCCGGCCACCGCCGAAGCTGTCGAATAGCCGCCCGTAAAGTGATCGCCATTGAGCCAGTCTGTCGGCCACGGTGGGCCTCCGGTCGGAGCGATCAGCGCGTGCAACTTGTGCTTGTCCATCACCGCATCGATTCCTTCCTTGCGTGAGAGCCGGTGATTTTTCGCCAGCGCGTCGCGATAAGCCTTCTCGGTCAGCGGACCTTTCGCTTGGGCTTTGACCATAATGTCCTGACCAAACCAGGGCATCTCGCGGTCGCGGTACTGTTCGTTAAACTCAATAATCTCTTTGAGCGATTTAACCGGCGCGCGCTGACCCAGCGAAGCCAGGTACGCATTCAGATCGGCTTTGAATTCATAAAGCAGGACTTCGAATTCCGAATCATCGAACTTGCCCTGGGTCGGAATGTCAGCCGGATCGATGACCGTGGCGCCGCGCCGTTTGATGATGTCGATACAATCGTTCATTAGTTTGTCCACGGCGTCATTAAAGCCGAATGCCTTTCGATGCACGCCGATTCGAGCGCCGCGGAGTCCGTTCGGATCGAGAAATTTCGTATAGTCGCTGGATTTTCCGAAGCCCGACAACGGTGGATATGCTGTCCACTTATTCGGTCCCGGCGTAGTGATAGTCGCGTTGTCCCGTGGATCGGTGCCCACTAAAACACTCAATAGAATTGCAGCATCGGTCACCGTCCGGCACATTGGCCCGGCAGTGTCCTGGCTGTGGGCAATCGGAATAATGCCGGCGCGACTTACTAAACCGACTGTAGGTTTAATTCCGACCAGCGAATTCGCGCTTGAAGGACAGACGACCGAGCCATCAGTTTCGGTCCCCACGCCAACAGCTGCGAGGTTGGCGGCTACTGCGGCGCCCGTTCCGGAACTCGAGCCACATGGATTGCGATCCAGCACATAAGGATTTTTGGTCTGCCCACCGCGGCCGCTCCAACCGCTGCTGGAATGACTCGAACGAAAGTTGGCCCATTCACTCAGGTTCGTTTTGCCGATAATCACAGCGCCCGCTTCGCGTAATTTCCGGGCGACGGTGGCGTCCTGTGGGGGAATCGATCCGGCCAAAGCCAGCGAGCCGGCAGTAGTCGTCATGCGATCGTGCGTGTCGATGTTGTCTTTGATTAGAACGGGAATCCCGTGCAACGGACCCTGCAGCCGGCGCGTCTTTCGCTCTCTGTCTTTTTCCGTCGCAATGGCCAGCGCGTCGGGATTGACTTCGATCACCGAGCTGAGCGCCGGCCCGTGCTGGTCGATGTCTTCGATACGGTCCAGATATTTTCGCGTGATTGACGCAGAGGTGTACTTGCCTGAAGACATGCCCGCCCGCAGATCGGCGATGGTGGCTTCGTCTAATTCAAAGTCGGGCAGAGAGGCTGGCGCGGCCGGCTCATCCGGTTCGCGACCGATGACTCGAACGGAGGCTAACGCGGCGCCGCTCGCCAAGCCCACGCGGACAAAATTCCTGCGATTCATTTTATGACCTCGAAATCAGAGAACAAGATGGCGAAACGCGCCACTTCTAATTTGAAGGCGTGGAAAAGTCAAATCGGAAGGTACGAAACTGTTGGGTTGCGGGCGTAAGGAACGAATTTCAGATCGTTCAGATCAGAATTTCCTCGGCCACTTCAATGGTGGGGACAGCCGGTGAATTGAGCCAGCGACGGATCGACGTCTTGAAGTTAAAGCTCACGGGCGTGCCGTTGCGAACACTTTCGGCCAGGCGCTTGGCGTCCGGCAAGACGTTCACGGCGCGCAAAGCTTGCGGATCGCTCTCCAGCGCCACTCGCTGACCAGCGTCTGCACCGAAAGCCGCGGTGACTATTTCCTGCCGCAGCCGCAGCTTAACAAATTCGATGTCCGCATCGGCCTGGGCGATCTGCAAACGCGGCTGTTCTTTGCGCACGTAATTGCGAAATGCTTCCAGCACTCGATCCGTGATGGGATAGTCAGAGGGCTTAACGGAATTGACGTAATCAACTCTTTCCACGCGATACGACTCTAACCCCGCGACTTTTCCCGCGACCAGCAGGCGCGTGAAGTAAAACGCGGCTTCACCGATTCGACCGCGCACGGGAGTCGCCGTCAGTGGTCGCGCTTCGATATCCGGAGTAATTCCGCCACCGCCATAAAAAACGCGGCCTGCGGCCGTGCGAAAAGCCGGGGCGTTCGACCCGCGCGACGGTTGCAGCGATTCATTGGGCGACGGTTGGCCCGGTTGAATTGGTTGCTGGTTCTCGTTTTCATCGTGCCGCACGTAATAGTCGTAAAGAGAACCACTCGAGTAATCGCGCTGTAACGAGCGGCCGTACGGTGTGTAATACCGAGCAGTCGTCAGCGTCAGCCCAAAACCATAGGGAAGCTGAAAGACATGCTGGACCAGGCCTTTGCCAAAACTGGTTTCGCCAACTACGAGTCCGCGTCCATGATCCTGGATTGCGCCGGCGACAATCTCGGAAGCCGAAGCCGTATTCCGGTTAATCAGTACCACCAGCGGCATGTCTTCAGGGTCGCGCCCGTTCGATTTGTACACGGCCGCTTCGGTGTATTCGCTGCGACCTTTAACGGAAACAATCGCTTTGTCGCGCGGCAGAAACTCGCTGGCCACATCAATCGCCTGATCCAAAAGACCGCCGGGATTGTTGCGCAGATCGAGCACCAGCTGGCGCATCCCTTCTTTTTCGAGGTTCGCGATCGCCTCGCGCAACTCGTCATCGGTAGTGTGCTGGAAGCCGCCCACTAATCCGATGTAACCGGTCCCCGGGCTAATCATGAACGAGTTGCGAATCGAAGGCAGCGGTACCGCATCGCGCACAATCCTGAAAGTAAGCGCAACTTCTTCACCCGGCCGCTCGACCTTTATCTGCACCGGCTTCAGTCGATCGCCGCGAACATTTTTCGAAACCTCCTCACTCGACCAGTTGCGCGCGTCTTTGCCGTCAACATCGACAATCCGATCGCCATAGCGCAACCCCGAGCGCGAAGCCGGCGTGTTTTCCACCACCGACTGCACGTAGACGCCGTCGTCGTGGCGCAGAATCTGAACGCCGATGCCGTAGAAGCTCGACGATTGATCTTCTTTCAGTTTTTTGAATTCGGCCGCGGGAAAATAGACCGAGTGCGGATCGAGCGTGAACAGCATTCCCTGAATCGCCGCCTGGGTGGCCTTCTCGTAATCGATATCGCCTACATACTTATCTTCGACCGTGGCAATCGCTTCGCGATAGTCGCTTTCGATCTTTTCGGCTTCGTATTTTTCCGCCTGGGTGGTGGAATTTGAATTAGAGGTGACCGCGTGGCGGCGCGAGGCCCGGGAACGCACGCCACCGGCGACGCTGGCCGCGACAATTACCAGAGCGGCGAAAATTATGAACTTCCTGCTCATAAAGTAGGGTGTGCTGGGGGCCCGCTTTGCGTTCGAATATAACACAGTGGCCACGGCCGCGGCGAAGCCATGGTGGCTTGTGCGCGTCTTAGGATTCATTGACAATGTGTTTGGATGCCGGCCCCAAAAATTTCGATTGTAATTCCCGCCTACAACGAGGCCGCGCGGATTGGTCCGTCGACAGGAAAAGTCATTGATTATCTGACCGGCACCTACGAAGAATCCGAGCTGATCATTGTTGATGATGGCTCGACCGACGACACCGCGGCCGTCGCCGAAAACGCCGCGGCGAAATCGGGAAAGGTGAGAGCGCGGGTCATTCGCTACGAGGAAAACCGGGGCAAGGGATATGCAGTTCGCGTCGGCCTGCTCGAAGCCCAAGCCGCCATCGCTCTATTTTCCGACACTGATTTATCGACGCCGATTACCGAGACTCCGAAGCTGGTTGATCCAATTCGCGCGGGAGAATTCGATCTGACGTTTGGATCGCGCGCTTTGAATCGGCGCTTGATTGGCGTGCACCAGCCGTGGCGGCGCGAGCAGGGCGGCCGCGTTTTCAATCTGATTGTGCGATTGGCGACCGGCCTGCCCTTCTGGGACACCCAGTGCGGGTTCAAGGCTTTTCGCATGAGCGTCTGTCGCCCGCTGATTGAAGCTGCCCAGATCGATCGCTTTGGCTTCGATGTGGAATTGATCTACCTGGCACAACTGGCGCAACTCCGTTTGAGCGAGATCCCGGTGCGCTGGGACCATATTGCGGGTGGCCCGCTGGACGATTCCGGTAACTATAGCCGTGACAGCCTGCGCATGATTAACGAAGTGCGCCGTATCCGGGCATCCGCCAGCGCCGGGGACTACAGCGAAGCAATCAGCGCCGCGCGCACGGCCGCCATGGTGGAAGCAAAGCACGGACTGGCAGCGCGCACGTACGCGTAAAAAATCTTCACCACAGAGGACACAGAGAAGAGGAAACAAGTAACTAAATAACAAGAGACGGATTTCGAATGCGTCCGGAAGAGCGTGCGGCGATCGGCAATGACTTAATGGACCGATGATTCAATGATCCATTTCTGATTTGTCTTCTCTGTGTCCTCTGTGGTTAATTCCCCCTCAACATGACAGCACGACTCAACATCAATATCGATCACGTGGCTACGGTGCGACAGGCCCGGCGCGCGCCGGAACCCAGCGTGGTTGCGGCCGCCACAGTCTGCGAACAAGCCGGCGCCGACGGGATCACTGTTCACCTGCGCGGCGATCGCCGGCACATTCAGGATGCCGACTTGTTTGTTCTGCGGCAGGCGGTGACGACTTATCTGAACGTCGAGATGGCGGCCACGGAAGAGATGATGAAGATCGCGATCGACGTTAAGCCGGAAGCGGTGTCGCTGGTGCCGGAAAATCCCGGCGAGATCACCACTGAAGGCGGATTAAATGTTCTGGCAAACGTGGCCATCGTGAGGGCCGCGGTCAATCGCCTCCGCGAGTCGGGCATCATGGCCAGTCTTTTCATCGATCCTGATCCTAATCAGATCGAAGCTGCCCGCGAGGTGAATGCCCAGCAGGTTGAATTGTGCACCGCTGCTTATGCCGAAAGCACGCTGGGTGCTTCAGGAATTCACGGCGAGGGCGCGGCGCGCGCCAACCACGAATTGCGGCGTTTGCGCGAGGGAGCGGCCCTGGCGGCGCAGTATGGCTTGCACGTCGCGGCTGGTCACGGATTGACGATGCGAAACGTTGGCGCGGTGGCCCGAATCAGCGAAGTGTCCGAATTCAATATCGGACATCACATCATTTCACGGGCGGTGTTTATTGGATTGGATCGCGCGGTTCGCGAGATGCGCCAGGCGATTACGGTCTGAAGATAATTCGCTAATTTGTAAACACTTACCGAGAACCGGAAGCGAGTTGCAATCTCACCATCGACTTTTCGAGTCTGACGCGGGCTTTCTCAAATTCTTCTTCGGTACCACTCCACGAACTTAATTGCTTTTCGGTGTGTTCGCGTGCGAGGCGGGCGCGGGCGGCGTCAATCTCTTCCGGCCGTTCAGCTATTTCAGCTAAAACGGAAACCTTATCGTTGTTGACTTCGATAAAGCCGCCGGAGACATGCAACTGAAAGTTCGTTCCGTCGAGGTTGTAGGTGAGGACGCCGGTTTGCAGCTCTGAGATAAGCGCCGCGTGACCGGGCAGAATCTGCATCTCGCCGCTCCGGCCCGGGACGGTGACGGAATTCACCTGCTCAGCCAGTACGCGGCGCTCAGGAGTAACGACCTCTAGGTGTAATTGGCTCATTTTGGTATTGATTCATTGACTCATTGATCCGTTGACTCATTGCTTCTTTCAAACGACGTGCAATGAATCAATGATCAAATGAATCAATGTTCCAATCTAACTACTCCATCTTCTTCGCTGCTTCAATCACTTCGTCGATGGTGCCGACCATATAGAAAGCCTGCTCAGGCAGCTCGTCGTGCTTGCCATCAATAATTTCCTTGAAGCCTTTGATCGTGTCTTCCAGTTTGCAGTACTTGCCTTCACGGCCGGTGAACTGCGAGGCAACGTGAAAAGGCTGCGAGAAGAATTTTTGAATCTTGCGCGCGCGCGACACGACCAGCTTGTCTTCATCCGACAATTCGTCGAGACCGAGAATCGCGATGATGTCCTGAAGATCCTTGTAGCGCTGAAGAATCTGCTTAACGTTCTGCGCCGTGTTGTAATGATCTTCGCCGACGATGCGCGGATCAAGAATGCGCGATGACGAGGCCAGCGGATCGACGGCCGGATAAATTCCGAGTTCCACAATCTGGCGCGAAAGAGCGGTGACCGCGTCGAGGTGCGCAAAGGTCGTGGCCGGCGCGGGGTCCGTGTAATCGTCCGCCGGGACGTAAACCGCCTGAATCGAAGTAATCGATCCGGTCTTGGTCGAAGTGATGCGCTCCTGCATCTCGCCCATCTCAGTAGCGAGGTTGGGCTGGTAGCCTACGGCCGAAGGCATGCGGCCGAGCAGCGCGGATACTTCGGACCCGGCCTGGGTAAATCTGAAAATGTTGTCGATGAAGAGCAGCACGTCCATGCCCTGATCGCGGAAGTACTCAGCGACCGTCAGCCCGGACAGCGCTACCCGGAGGCGCGCGCCCGGCGGTTCAGTCATCTGACCGTAGATCAGAGACACTTTGGAATTCTCGACCGCCTTCAGGTCGACCTTTGTCATATCGAAGACGCCGGTTTCTTCCAGGTTGTGATAGAAGGACTCGCCAAAATCGATAACTTTTGATTCGACCATTTCGCGGAGCAGGTCGTTGCCCTCGCGCGTGCGCTCGCCGACTCCGGCGAACACCGAAAATCCCGAGCGCGCTTTCGCGATGTTGTTGATGAGCTCCATCACGATAACGGTTTTGCCGACGCCCGCGCCGCCGAACAGGCCGATCTTTCCGCCGCGCAGAAAAGGCTGAATCAAGTCGATAACCTTGATTCCAGTTTCGAACATCTGCAGTTCGGTTGACTGCTCGTCAAAGGTCGGAGCGTGGCGATGGATCGGATAGCGCTGCTGGTGCGGAATATCGCCGAGGTTGTCGACCGGATCGCCGATCACATTCATGACGCGGCCCAGGGTGCCTTCACCGACCGGAACGCTGATCGGGCCGCCGGTGTCGGTGGCCTTCATGCCGCGGACCATGCCGTCGGTGGGCAGCATAGACACGGCGCGCACGCGGCCTTCACCGAGATGTTGCTGGACTTCGGCGATGACATTGATGGGGTCCGGCACTTCGAAACCGTCGGAGGTAATCCGCAGGGCTTGATAAATCGGCGGCAGGTAGCCTTCTCCGAATTCGACGTCGACCACCGGGCCGATAATTTGGACAACTTTTCCGACGTGTCCGTTGGTGCCATTTCCGTTGGGCGTAGCCATATCTATTCGATTTAACTCCTCTAATTAATTAGTGCGAAGCCTTACAGAGCGACGAACTGGAAGGTTTTTAAAGACGGAGAGATTAACACAGGCGTGATAACCCCACAAAACGCCGATGGAGTCAGAACCGGGAGCAGTAGCGACCGGGTAATGGTGCGGAACCGTCCCGGTTGCTGATCCAAATAATGAAGCAAGCGAGGACGCTTGCGTATCGGCTGCTGCCGCTCGCGGTTCTGACCTAATCCCGAAAGACTTTCGGAACTTTACTTGTACCAATGTCGTAGTACAATGGTGAAACACAGATGTTCCACGTTGACACCAAACATCCGACGCCGCTTTACCATCAGCTGGAGCGCTCAATTCGTTTTGCGATTGCGACCGGAAAGCTGGGGATTGGCGATCAGCTGCCGACCGTGCGGCAATTGGCCGTCGATCTGCGGATCAACGCGAACACCGTCGCCAAGGTCTATACCGAGCTGGAGCGCAACGGAGTCGTGGAAACGCGCCGCGGCGTGGGCACGTTTGTGACCGCGCGGCCGAACGAAGCGGCGACCCGGAAAGATCGCGAAAAACGTTTACGAGAGCTGGCGGATCACTTCGTGGCCGAAACCCACAAGCATGGATTTTCGATGGAAGACGTGATCGAGCATTTGGAGAAGCGGCGGAGACAGTAGCGCAAAGTGTCAGCTCGCGACGCCAAGTGGCAAACTAACAGTTTGCGTTACACAAAGGAGAACTCAAATGGCTAATCTGCAACAAAGTTTGATCGAAGCACGCAACAATTTGCCGGCGCCAAACGTCCCCCGAGTCAATGTTATCGCGGTCGTCTCGTTTCTGGCGCCCGTTGCGCTCGGCGCGCTCGCGACGCTGATGACCCTAAATCCAGCCGGCGCGATTGTGGGGGTGCTGCTCGGACTCTTGCTGGCGCAATCGCCAAAAGTTGCGCGGCAGTGGGAGCGCGCGGTGGTGCTGCGCCTGGGAAGATACATCGGTCTGCGCGGACCCGGTTTGTTCTGGATCATTCCCTTCGTCGACAACGTAACGAGTTGGATTGATCAGCGCGTGATCACGACCGCCTTTGCCGCCGAGGAAACTTTGACCAGCGATACGGTCCCGGTGAATGTCGACGCCGTGTTGTTCTGGATGGTTTACGACCCTGAGAAGGCAGCCCTGGAAGTTCAGAACTATCCCGCGGCGGTCAGCTGGGCGGCGCAGACGGCTCTGCGAGACATCATTGGTCGCACTTCGTTGAGCGACTTGCTACGCGGACGCGAACGGATCGAAGAAGAATTGCAGAAGTTGATCGATGAACGATCAACTCCCTGGGGAGTGACCGTGCAATCGGTCGAGATGCGTGACGTGATCATTCCGGCAGCTTTGCAGGACGCCATGTCGCGCGAAGCCCAGGCGGCGCGCGAGAAAGCCGCGCGCGTAATTCTGGCGCAGGCCGAAGTCGAAATTGCGCACCAATTCGATAAGGCTTCTCAGTCGTATCACAATAACCCGACCGCTTTGCACCTCCGCGCCATGAACATGCTGTATGAAGGCTTGAAAGAGAAAGGTGCGCTGATGCTGGTGCCCAGCAGCGCCGTCGAATCGATGGGCATGGGAGGATTGATGGGGGCGGCCGCCCTCAGGCAGCAGAAGTTGACGGGAAGTGACGAGCCAGTGGAATAGCTCCGGCAGTTCGTTCGGGCCGTTAGACCCGAGATGTTTATAGAACTCGCATCCCCCAAACTGAGGCGGCGAGAATGAACGTTAATCATTCTCGCCGCCGAATCCTTTTTGATGAGATTTTCGCGCCGATACGCGACGTCAATGTCGGCCTCTGATCGAGTTGGCAGGAGAGGCGCTCCCTAACGGTCGGGCATCCGACACTTATTCTTCCGGCTCGATCTTAATCTTCATTGAACGCAGGATTCGCAAATCCTCGTCCGTCAAATCGAACGACTCGCCGGCCGGTTCCGCTTCCTCTTCGTCGCCCTGCGGCCGCAATCCAATCTCCAGCTTGAGCGTCAATTCCATTTCGAAACCGGCTTCGCGCAAGCGCTCGATGGCGGCGGCAACGGCGGGTGAATCACGCACCGACTCATTAATCGCCGTGCCCACTTCTTCGGCCAACCGTTTTGTCTCTTCGTCCATCTCCATTTCCCTACGATGCTAAGCCAGGAGCGCCCGTCGTTCAAGCAATTTGTTGATGCTCATGCCTCGGAGCGCCTGCATCTTGCAGGCGGGACGCAGGCAACCTGCCTGCACCATTAAGTAAGAAGGCGGCAGGGATGCGCGCGAACCGCACACAGGATGCGTGCGCCCCGACGTCGCTCATAAAGGTTGAACTCTGAAGGTTTGCTCTGATAGCCTCGCTGCTGCAGCAGCGACAGTAATGGCCACTAAGCTCAAAACAGAACGGCGCGAGCACTTCAAGACCTCTTCAGGCATTGAATTGCCGGTCGATTTCAACCCGTCAAATGTCGAAGCGGTCGATTACGATCGCGACCTCGGCGACCCGGGCAGTTTTCCCTACACCCGTGGCATCCGGCGAAACCTCTACCGCGGACGTTTGTGGACGATGCGCCAGTACGCCGGGTATGCGACTGCCGAAGAATCGAACGCGCGTTACAAGTATTTGCTTTCCCAGGGTACGACCGGGTTGTCGGTGGCTTTCGACCTGCCGACGCAGATCGGTTTGGATTCGGACAGCCCTCTGGCGGCGGGTGAAGTCGGCAAGGTCGGCGTAGCCATCGATTCTTTGGAAGATATGCTGCGGTTGTTCGATGGAATCCCTTTGGATGAAGTGTCCACCTCGATGACTATCAATGCGACGGCGGCGATCCTGCTATGCCTCTACGTCGCGGTGGCTCGCCGTCAGGGCGTGCCCATACAGAAAGTCAACGGCACGATTCAGAACGATATTCTTAAAGAGTACATCGCGCGCGGCACTTACATCTTTCCGCCGGAACCGTCCCTGCGCCTGATCACCGATACATTTTCTTTCTGCGCGGATGAAGTGCCGAACTGGAACACCATCTCGATCAGCGGCTATCACATTCGCGAAGCCGGATCGACGGCCGTGCAGGAGGTGGCTTTCACGTTTGCCGATGCGATCGCCTACGTGGAAGCGGCGCTGGAAGCAGGACTGGAGATTGACGAATTCGCGCCCCGCATTTCTTTCTTCTTCAACGCGCATAACAATCTGCTGGAAGAGATCGCCAAGTTTCGCGCGGCTCGCCGGCTGTGGGGCCGTTTGATGCAAGAGCGCTTTCATGCGCGCGATCCGCGATCGTTGATGATGCGTTTTCACACCCAGACCGCCGGCTCGACGCTGACCGCGCAGCAACCTGAGGTGAATGTGGTACGCACGACGATTCAAGCGCTGGCTTCAGTTCTGGGCGGAACTCAATCACTTCACACGAACGCGATGGACGAAGCGCTGTCCTTGCCTACTGAAGAAGCCGCGCGGTTGGCGTTGCGCACCCAGCAGGTGATCGCCCATGAATCAGGAGTGGCCGACACCGTCGATCCTCTGGCCGGCGCCTACGCCATCGAAGAGCTGACTACTGAAATCGAACAGCGCGTGGTTGATTATCTGGACAAGATTGAAGCCCTTGGCGGCACGCTGCGGGCGATTGAATCCGGATACATTCAGCGCGAGATTCAGAACTCTGCCTATGAGTATCAGCGGGCGGTCGAAACCCAGGAGGCCGTCGTGGTTGGCGTCAACCAATTTCAGAACGATGAAGAATCGAATGTGCAAACCCTGCGAGTCGATCCGGCCATTGAGCCAGCCCAGATCGATAGAGTCCGCGCGGTCCGTGGACGCCGTGATCAAAACGCGGTGGCAAACTGCCTGAGCAAGTTGGAAGCAGCCGCGCGCGGCAGCGAAAATGTGGTGCCGCGCATCCTTGACTGTGTCGAAGCCATGACTACGGTCGGTGAAATCAGCGACTGCCTGCGCGGGGTGTGGGGCGAATATCGCGAAGTCGTTACCACTTGAGCGGGTGTGACAGGTCAAAGCTGCTCGCCCGCTGTTGAGTACGACGCCTGCGGCTGTGAACACCACTGTTTTTGGGCACTGCGCTAATTTCAGTTTTTTCTGCCAGAGATTTCGGTTGCCTTTGCCGCGAAACCGAAGTAAACAATCCAAAGAATTTTTCCGAGAGGGGACGCGATTTTTCCATGCGCAACAATTTACGCTCAGCGCCGAAGGCGATCCTTTGTAGCCTGGCAGTAATTCTGGGTGCGACCGGCGCGGCTTACGCGCAGCACGGCCAGACCGGCGGTGGTGGCGCCGGCGCCAGCGCGGCCGGCGCCGGTAAGACGATGAAAGTCACCGTCAAGAAACCCGTGCGCACCACGACGGGGACGGGACGGCCGCCGCGGACCGGCACGACGAGGACGACGCCAGACAACTCAGCCCAATTGGAAGATGCTTTGAGTTTGGCTGATGACGCCCGGCAGCATAGCCGTGACGAGGCGGCTGAACGAGCGTACCTGCTGGCGGCGAAACTCGTTCCCTCTGATCCGCGAGCTTACCTGGGGTTGGGTCATCTTTATTACAACCAGAAAAAATATTCGGATGCCGAGAGGTCTTACGCTCGCGCGGCGTCTTTGAGCCGGAGTGACAGCGAGCCCTATGCTCGTCTGGCGTTTACCTACACTGAAATGCAACGGTTGGGCGAGGCGCTGTCCGCGGCCCAGCGCGCAGTTGCGGTCGAGCCCGATAACTACTACGGCTACCTCGCGCTCGGATATGTTCTCTCGCTCCAACACAGTTATGCGCCGTCTGAAACGGCATACCGGAAGGCGGTCACCCTCGCCCCGCAGCCGATGGTGATTCTCCATACTGAGCTGGCGCGGATTCTGAGTGAGCAGCGCAAGTATCGCGAAGCATCATTGGAAGCCAAAAAGGCCGTGGACGTGGATCCTAAGGACTACTCCGCGCGCTTCCAATATGCGCTCATGCTGCAAAAGCTCGGTCAACTGGGGCCATCCGCGACTGAATATCTCGAAGCTATTAAGCTGAACGAGAAGGACAGCTCGCCGCATTCGAACGTCGGCTTGATCTATTACATGACGGAAAGATTCCCGTTGGCGCGTCAGCATTGGAATGCGGCCATTGGTCTGGGCACGACCTATGATCCGGATCGCATCGGAATCATGATCATTGATGGCCGTTTGGCCGACGCGCGCCGCGAGCTCGAAACGTACACGCAAAAAAACCCGGACGATGAAGATGGCTGGCTCATGCTCGGCGACGTCTACCGGGCGCTGGGTGAAGACTCGCTGGCCCGCGTTACAGACACCCGCGCTGCTCAGATTGCTCCGGAATATGTGCAGTTGCGCCGACCGACTTTGCGGAGCCAGGCGGGACCTATTCGAAACAGTCGCAGCCAGGCCGTCGAGACTGACGTCACGATCGTGCGCGCCTACATGTTGAGGATTTATCCGGCCCCCGCGACTGAAGCGGTCACCAGTTTTCTGGCTTCTGACCGCGTCCTTCACTGCATTGCGGAATTGAGCCAGGCAAAAGCCGGCACCCAGGTCAAATTCATCTGGAACACGGTGCAAATTTCCGGCTCCCAGAATGAGGCCTTCAAGACCGTCGAATACGCGACCAAAGCGGGCGAGGCCCTGGTCCATGGCAACCTGAGTTTGCAGAACGATTGGCCTCGAGGGACCTATCGCGTGGACATCTACGTCAATAACACGCTGGCCAAATCAGTGAACTACACGATCCGCTGAACCGAAACCACTTAACCTTCTCCTCTTACGCTCCCGCGGGTACTCGAATGTAGCCGCGGGCTAATTCAGAATCATGCTGGTCGTCCCCATTTCCATCTTGTTCATGGCGTTCTTTATCGGACTCGCCATCTTTCTCATTATTTACAACAACCAGAAAGAGAAAGAGCGGACCCATGCGCTCCAGGCGACGGCCGCGCAGTTAGGTTGGAGCTTTGCGGCGCAGGCGCCCCTGAACATGATTTCGTCGCTCGATCGCTTCCCGTTATTCAACGAGGGACATAGCCGTCAGATCAAGAATTTCATGTATGGCGAAGCGCAGGGAACCAAGGCCGCGGTCTTTGACTATGTTTATGTAGTGGGCCACGGAAAAAATCGCCACACTTATTTTCAATCCGTCGTTTATCTGGAGCCGCACGATCTTAACGTGCCGAATTTTTCTCTGCGACAGGAAGGCTTCATGCAGAAGATGTTGAGCGCTTTCGGCTATCAGGACATCGACTTTGGCCAACGTCCTGAGTTCTCACGCCAGTACATTCTGCGCGGCCACGACGAGGCGGCGATTCGCCGGACTTTCAGCGATCGTTTGCTTTCGTTCTATGAATCTTATCCGGGCACCTGCACTGAGGCCGGCGCCGGCCAAATGTTCGTTTATCGATCCGGTTATAGATTTCAACCGCAGGAAGTGCAGTCGTTCGTAGGGCTGGGATTGCAGTTATTGAATTTGTTGCGAGCGTACTGAGGCAAACTCTTCCTTACGCGCAGGGAAAAGGGAAGCGCCCAGCCGAGAAAATCGGCCGGGCGGAGACGAACTGCATAGATTGTTAGGCGCTACCGACTTCGCGCTAGAAAACGCGGCGGCTGTTTCTCAGGAAAAAGCCCAGCACCAGGCCGGCCGCGGCCGAGATTAGGATCGCCTGCGCTGGTTTCCGCCGTGCATAATCCTTGGCTTCATCCGCAATCTCGCTGAAATTCTTGCCCTGAAGATTCTTAAGTTTGTCACCGACTACGCCGGCCTTCTCTTCAATGTAATCAGTTGCGCGCGAGGCCGCGTCGGCGACCTTCCGGCCGTATTCATGAGCCGTATCTGAAAATTCCGACATTCTGTTTTCCCCTTTGAAAATCATTGACTGGTTATTGCGGGCGTTTTCGATAGCTTCCTGCATTTCTGTTGCTCCTTTACCGCGAACAGATCCTCTATACGAGAAAACTACTCCGTCAGTTGCCGGAAATGTGCACCTCGATTCACGTTTCTGGCGCGCGCCATCCGCTGACACAGAAAAATAATAAATAGCTAAGCCGGAAGCTTGCGGCTTCTTGACTTCGGTTGTCGGAGAATGGTAAGTAAGCACTTACTTCGGCGAGCCGAATCCCCTTGGAGAGAGCAAAACAAACCACTTCCAGCACTAACGGCGCCCGCATGGCGGGTGGTGAACGACGCCTGCAGATTCTGCGCGTCGCCATGCGCCTGTTCTCGCAACGCGGCTTTCGCGGCACGACTACCAAAGAAATTGCCAAAGCCGCGGGAGTGTCCGAAGCGATGGTGTTCCGTCATTTCGCGACCAAGAATGAACTCTACAGCGCCATCCTCGATCACAAGGCGTGTCTCCATGACGCGCTGGACCCTTTGCAAAAGGTCGCCGACGCGATCGAGCGGAAAGACGACCGGGCCGTGTTTGAGGGAATCGCCCTTGATGCGCTGAACCAGCATGACTGCGATCCGGAATTTCAGCGATTGCTTTTGCACTCGGCGCTGGAACAGCACGAGCTCGCCCACATGTTCTGGGAAAAATTTGTGCTCCGGGTTTATCGATCGCTGCGCGCTTATATTCGGCAGCGCCAGCGCGAGGGCGCGATCGCTCCGGTCGAGCCCCTGGTGATCGTGCGGGCGTTTGTCGGCATGATCATTCATCACTCGCTGAACAATAACCTTTGGGACCGCCAGCGGCAGCTGCTAAAGATTTCGAACCCAGCCGCGGCGCGCGCCTTCACCGAAATCCTTTTGCACGGCGTTTCCCGCGAAGTCTCCGCCACGAACAGTAAATCGGATAACGGGCGCCGCGTGCTTTTCAAAGATCCAGGCGGACAGAGAGTTTCAAAGAAAAAGAGAACGAAAAAATGACGTTTCGTCGATCTATCAAAGTCATACTTTTAGTTTTTGTGTCATTGGCCGGGGGGCTCAGCTTCCTGGCTTGCAAGCGCTCTAATGGTCAACCTAATACCGCGGCCAGCGCCAGTCCGACGCCCGCGATCGTTACGGTGAGCACGGTGGCAGCGGTCATGCGCCAGCTTCCGCGCTACTTCGAAGGCACGGGCAGTCTGGCGGCCAACCAGCAAACCGACGTGGCCGCCGAAACATCGGGCAAAGTGGCGGCCGTGAGTGTGGACATCGGCAGTTCAGTACGCCGCGGTCAGACGCTGATCAGACTGGAAGATGCTGATTTCAAGGATCGCGTGCAGCAGGCCCAGGCGCAGCTCGATCAAGCCAAAGCGACGCAGCGACAGAACGAGGCCAAGATTGGTTTGCGGCCCGGGCAGAAGTTCAATCCCGAAAATGTTCCTGAAGTTCGGGCCGCCCGCGCAGCGTTGGATCTGGCTGATAAGAATTTGCGGCGCTACGAAAAGCTGGTTGAGAGTGGCGATGTTTCGCGCGCGATCTATGACCAGCAAAAGTCGCAACGCGACCAGGCAGCCGAGCAATATCAGGCGCTCATTCATCAGGCCCAGCAGAATTATGCGGCGGTGGCTAACTCGCAAGCCGCGGTCGATGCGGCCCAGACAAATCTTTCGCTGGCCAGGCGCAATCTCACCTATACCGTCGTCACCGCGCCAATGGCCGGCTACGTCTCTGATCGGCCGGCGGATATTGGCGAATACATTTCCCCCCAGCAAAAGGTCGCGACCATTGTCAGCCTCAATCCGCTGCGGGTCCGGATTGATGTTCCTGAGCAAGCTATTCCGCAGATTCATGTGGGGGAAAGCGTCTCGGTAACTGTCTCGGCTTATCCGGACCGAAGCTTTGCCGGACACGTGGCGCGCGTTTCGCCCAGCGTCACCGCGACTTCGCGCACGCTGACTGTCGAGGCCGACGTGGACAACGGCAGCGGTGAGTTGAAGCCCGGCCAGTTTGCGACGATTCGTGTGCTGTTGCCGCAGACCCAGCCCGCGGTGCTGGTGCCGCAGCGCGCGCTGCGCACAATCTCGGGCGCGACTTATGTGTTTGTAATCAAGAACGGATTGGCCCAGCAGCGCTTAGTGCAGACCGGCCAGACCGAGAGCGACATGGTCGAGCTGACGAGTGGAGTGGCCGCGGACGAAATCGTCGCCACCAGTAATGTGGATCAACTGAACGACGGGGTGGCAGTAAAACAGTGATCGTCAAGGGTCAGTAGTCGCCCTGGAGCAAGCAGGCCGGCAACTGACTGGAGTTGGCAATGCAAAAACTAGCTGAAATTTGTGTTCGTCGTCCGGTGTTCGCGACCATGCTCATTCTGAGCATCACGGTGGTTGGCGTGTTTTCATTTCGCTCGCTCGGCGTCGATCTGTTTCCGAAAATCGATCTGCCGACGATTACCGTTACGGTGGTGAATCCCGGCGCCTCGCCGCAGGAAGTCGAAACCGAAATCACCGATAAAGTTGAAAGCGCGGTGAACACGATTAGCGGCATCGATGAGCTGCGTTCGACTTCAGTCGAAGGTGTATCGCAGGTCTTCATCACTTTTCTGCTGGAGAAGAATGCGGACGTGGCTGCGCAGGAGGTGCGCAACAAAGTCGATCTGATCGTCAATGATCTTCCGGAAACCGCTGAGGTCCCCATTGTCCAGAAGCTCGATACCGACGCCACGCCGGTGCTGCGGATTGCGGTTTCAGCCCCGCGCTCGTTACGCGAAGTTACCGACATCGCCGACAAACAGATCAAGCGCCAAATCGAACCCATCAGCGGCGTCGGCAACGTCGAGATTGTTGGTGGACGCCAACGCGAAGTTGAAATTTGGGTCGATCCCGACAAGATGCGCGCTTACAACGTCTCAGCGGCAGATGTGGGGAACGCGGTTAAGTCACAGAACATGGAATTGCCCGGGGGCCGCGTCGAAGCGGGCCAGCGCGAGATGACCGTGCGCACGATGGGCCGAATTCCCGATCCGGCGCAGTTCAACAATCTGGTGGTCGCGAACCGCGGCACTTACTCAGTCAAGATCGGCGATATCGGCTATGTCGAGGACGGGGCTGAAGAACAGAGAACTGAAGCGCGTCTGAACGGTCAGCCCGCCGTCACGCTCATAGTTTCCAAACAGTCCGGACAGAACACCGTGGCGGTCGCCGATGCGGTGAAAGAAAGGCTCGCAGAGCTGAAATCAACTTTGCCGCCGGACGTAAAGACGCAGATCGTCGGAGATCAAACGATCTTTATTAAGGCGGCGCTGCACTCAATCAATCTTCATCTGATCGAAGGCAGTATTCTGGCGGCCATCGTGGTTTTTGTTTTTCTCTGGAGCTTCCGCTCGACCTTTATCGCGGCCATCGCGATTCCGACTTCGATCATTGCGACCTTTGGTTTGATGGGCGCGATGGGATTCACCCTCAATCAGATCACGATGCTGGCGCTGACGTTGATGGTGGGCATTGTGATCGATGACGCGGTGGTGGTGCTCGAAAATATTTTTCGCTTTATTGAAGAGAAAGGCGTGCCGCCGTTTCAGGCGGCCATTGAGGGCACGCGCGAAATTGGTTTAGCTGTCACGGCGACCACCCTGTCGCTGCTGGCCGTGTTTCTGCCGGTGGGCTTTATGGCGGGCATCGTGGGACGGTTTATGTCGTCGTTCGGATTTACCGCGTCCTTTGCGATCGCGGTTTCGCTGCTGGTGTCCTTTACCCTGACACCGATGCTGGCGGCGCGCATGATCAAGCGCAAGAAGGCAGGTCCCGGCAAGGCGCAAAAACAGTTGAGTGAATCGCCAGACGGTGAAAAGCGCAGCTCGCTGGATGAATTCAAAGACAAGTACGAGCAGGCCAGCTCAAAGCAATCCCGCTTCTACCGGCCGATCGATCGCACCTACACCTGGATGCTGGAATGGTCGATGGCGCACCGCTGGGTGATTGTCTTGCTGTCGGTGCTGGTAATCGTGAGCACCGTGCCGCTGTTCATGTTTGTCGGCAAGAATTTTTTGCCGGTCGATGATCAGGCTCAGTTTGAAATCAACGTGCGCGCGCCGGAAGGTTACACCCTTTCGGCAACGTCGGCGCTGGCTGAGCGAATGGCGGGGGACGCTCGCAAACTGCCGGGCGTGACCGATACGCTCGTGACCATTGGCAGCGGCCAGCAACAGGTCGTCAATCTCGCAAACATCTACATCAGGCTGGCGCCGATCGAAGACCGTTCGGTAGGGCAGCAGGAATTAATGCTGCGGGCCCGTGATGAAATTGTGGCTAAGTATTTGAAAGAGATGCCGCAGCTGCGCACCAGCGTAAATCAGGTCGCGGCGATTTCCGGCGGCGGATTTAGAAACGCGGACATTCAATTTGTGATTGGTGGTCCCGACCTGGACAAGCTCACCAAGTATTCGGAAGACATGCTGGCGAAATTGAAGATGGTGCCGGACGTCGTCGACGCCGACTCGACGCTGGTTACCGGCAAGCCGGAATTGCGCGTGGTGATTGATCGCGCGCGGGCCGGCGATCTAGGGGTACGCGTCGGCGACATCGCTCAATCGCTGAACACGCTGGTGGCCGGCCAGAAGGTTTCAACCTTCAACGCCGGCGTCGATCAATACGATGTACGGATGCGCGCCATCGGCCAGTTCCGGGGGAGTGCGGAAGGCTTGACGCGCATGCTGGTGGCCTCGCAAAAGCTCGGCTGGGTCAGCCTCGACAACCTCGTCCGGGTTGAGGAAGGCACCGGGCCCGCGGCGATCGATCGCTACAACCGGCAGCGACAGGTAATGGTCACAGCGAACACCAAACCGGGCGGCTCGCAGACATCGGTAATCGCCAAGCTCAGCCAGTTTGCGAAAGAAGAGAATATGGGCAGCGCCTACCGGACTTCGCTGGCAGGGCGCTCGAAAGAGCTGACCCGCACCGGCACCTACTTCCTGCTCGCCATCGTGCTGTCGTTTGTCTTTATGTACATGGTGCTGGCGGCTCAATTCGAATCATTCATTCACCCAATCACGATTCTGCTGACGCTGCCACTGGCAATTCCATTCGGCATCGTTTCGCTACTGGTGACAGGCCAAACCGTCAATATTTTTTCCGGTCTCGGGTTGTTGCTCTTGTTTGGCGTAGTGAAGAAGAACGCCATCCTGCAAATCGATCACACCAACGGTTTGCGGCGTCAGGGAATGGAACGGCACGACGCCATTATCCAGGGGAATCGCGATCGTCTGCGCCCAATTTTAATGACCACGATTGCGCTGGTGGCCGGCATGATGCCTCTCGTGCTCTCGAGCGGGCCGGGGGCCGGCACGAATCGATCGATCGGCGTGCTCGTGGTCGGCGGCCAGTCTCTCTGTTTGCTGCTAACGCTGCTGGCTGTTCCCGTTTTCTATTCACTGTTTGACGATCTGGGCCGCAGCCGCGTGTTGTCTCGCCTGGTGGCCACAATCAGTGGATTTTTTGGCCGGGCGCGGCGCCGAGCGGCGACTGCGGCGGCCTCTTTGTTAGGACAAATGTTCAAGACCCTATTAATCACCATCGTTTTAGTTTTGCTTTCGCATCAAGCGATGGCGCAGGACCCAACGGCTTCGCCCTCACCGCAACCTACGATGTCGGTGCCGCCGATTGCCGTTGACTATCGCGCCAACGCCGCCCAGCCGCTGCCGCCTTTGACGCGCGTCGGAGTAGATACCGATGAGCAGCAGCCGATGACTTTGCGCGAGGCCATCGCTCTGGCGTTGCAGAACAACAAGGACATCGAAGTGGCGCGCGACAACGTCAAGATCGCTGAATTTGATCTGCTTACGGCCCGGGGCGCCTACGACCCGAAGTTATTCGCGCAAAGCTATTACGAAAAGATTAATTCAGCGCCGACCAGTTTTCTGAGCGGCGCCACGCGGGTCGAAACTTCTGACTTCACCGCGAACAGCCGGTTTGAAGGTTTGACCAAAAAGTACGGCGGGAACTACCGGTTGGACTTCACGGCGATCCGGCAGACCAGCAACAGTGCGTTCGCGGCTCTCAATCCGCAGTATCCGACCGGGCTGACTTTTACTTACACCCAGCCGCTAATGCGCGGACTGCGTTTTGACTTGCCGCGCCGGCAAATCGAAGTAGCTAAAAAGAACCTCTCGTTAACTGATGCGCAGTTTCGCCAGCGGGCGATTGAAGTCATTACCAGTGTTCAACGGGCCTACTGGGATTTGGTTTTCGCTTTGCGCAATTTACAGATCCAGCGCGACTCGTTAACCGATGCTCGCAGTCAGCTGGAGCACAACCGGCGCATGGTGAATGAAGGCGCTCTGGCGCCCATCGACGTCGTCGCCGCCGAGACGCAGGTGGCCAACTTTGAACAGACAGAGTTTGCCGCGCTCGAAGACGTTAATCGTACCGAAAACAACCTGAAAAACATGATTGCGGAGAATAAGAATGCGCGGCTCTGGAACGTGTCGATCATTCCCACGGATCAGGTTGATTTGACCGTGCCGCAAGTGGCGCTTCCTGACGCGATGAGCGCGGCTTTGCAGAACCGCCAGGAATTGAAGCAATCGGATTTAGCGCGTGAGATCAACCTGCTCGATCAGAAACTCTATCGCGATCTCACCAAGCCCGAAGTAAATCTGGTCGGCAGCTATGGCCTGACCGGAAACGCCGGCACGCTCACTTCAACCGTCAACCCGATTACCGCCAGCAATGATGCTTTGCGCGCGCGGGTGAACCAGTTGTCGGTAATTGAGGGGCTTCAGCCATTGCCGGCGCCTCAGGCAACTATTATCGATCCAAATCTGTTGGGGGCGTATCCGCAATCGCTCGAAAATCTGGCCGCCAACCGCTATAACAACTTTCGAGTGGGCGTCACCATCAACCTGCCGTTTCGCAATCGCACCGCGGAAGGCCAGCTCGGACATGCGCTGGTTGAAGGACAGCGAATCGCCACCCAGCGCGAACAGCTCGAACAACTGATCCAGGTGGAAGTCCGGAATGCCTTGCAATCACTGAATACCGCCGCGGCCCGTCTGCGTTCGGCGGCGGTGGCCCGGTCAACGGCCGAGCAGCAGTACGAAAGCGAAAAGCGTAAGCTCGACGCCGGGCAATCGACGGTCTTTCTGGTGCTCGAGCGCCAGACGGCTTTGGCGACCGCCCGTGGTAATGAATTGCGGGCCCAGACAGACGTCAACAAAGCCATCGCGGAAGTGCAGCGCGTAACCGGAAATTCTTTGTCCGCTAATAATGTAACTGTCAGCGTTCGATAATCGTCATTCCCGACAAAAAACGATGCCTCGGAAAAAACTTCCCAGAGCCGTTGTTATCATCCTCGTCCTGATGTTGGTCAGCGCCGGCGGATTCTTTCTCTGGTGGTTTCTGATTCGCGAGCCGCCCGTTCCCCACAACATTATCGTGCTCAGCGGCCGCATCGAAGGCGATGACTCGACCATAGCGAGCAAGACTTCGGGGCGCATTCGCGAGATTCGCGTGCGCGAGGGCGACGTCGTCAAAGCCGGCGACGTGATTGCTGTGCTTGATGAAGAGCAAGCTACCGCTCGGGAACAGCAGGCGCGATCTGCCTCGCAGGAAAGCCAGACTCGCGTTACTCGGTCCGAAGCTCAAATCGAAATTCTTCGTGAGCAGCTCAAGCAAGCCAACCTTACGGTGGCCCAGGCGCGGCAGGATGCCGAAGGCCGCGTGCACCAGGCGGAAGCCCAGGTTGCGACGGCTGAGGCAAACCTTTCCCAGGCCCAGGCGGCCTATGAACAGACCCGCTATGACGTCGAGAGATTTACGCGCTTGGCGCGCACGGGCGACGTTTCCGATCGGCAACGCGAACAGGCGAAGACTGCGGCCGAAAGCCAGGCTGCAGTAGTCGAATCGATGAAGAAGCAGGTGGCCGCTGCGCGTGGGGCGCTGACCACTGCGCGGGCCAACCTGAAAAACGTGCCGATCCGATCGGCGCAGGCGGCCACAGTGCAAAAGCAGATCGATCAGGCGCAGTCTGACGTGGCGGCGGCGCAAGCCGAAGCCGAACGCGGCCGCGCTCAAGTTCAAGAAGCGCAAGCCAACCGCGGCGACTTGACTGTCGTGGCGCCATTCGACGGCACGATTGCCACGCGCGTCGCCGAACCAGGTGAAGTGGTCGCGCCGGGAACGGCGATCGTGACGATAATCGACATGAGCAAGCTCTATCTGCGCGGCTTTGTCCCGGAAGGAGATATTGGGCGCGTGAAGTTGAATCAACCCGCGCGCCTCTATCTTGATTCAAATCCAAAGACGCCGATTGAGGCAGTTGTAGCGCGTATCGATCCTGAAACGTCGTTTACTCCGGAGAACACTTACTTTCGCGATGAACGAGTCAAGCAGGTCGTGGGCGTCAAGCTGCTGATCAAGAACCCGAGTGGCGGCCCTAAGCCCGGCATGCCCTGCGACGGCGAGATTTTAGTCGAAGGCACCGTGTGGCCAAAAGATACGGGGCGCCGATGATCGCCGGCAGCACCGAAGTCCCACCCAAAGCGAATATGACGACTGCCGCAGCGGTCGACTCAGCTATCCGGATTCGCGCTCTGCGAAAAACATACGGCGCGATCGAAGCCGTGCGCGGGATCGATCTCGACATCCTGCGCGGCGAGATCTTTGGATTGATTGGTCCCGATGGCGCCGGCAAGACATCCGTCTTTCAAATTCTCGGCGGCGTCATGCCGCCCACTTCCGGTGAAGCCATCATGCTCGGCCGCTCGGCGCGAGATGCCCGCTCGTATGTCGGTTATCTGACCCAGGTTTTCAGCCTCTATCACGATCTGACCGTCGCCGAAAATCTCAGCTATGTCGGCGAACTGCGGCGGCTGTCGCAGCACGATATCCAAGATCGCGGCCAGCGCTATCTGGAAAAGTTTGGCATGGACCGCTTTACGGATCGGCTCGCCGGCAAATTGAGCGGCGGTATGAAGCAGAAGCTTTCCCTTGCGTGTGCCCTGATCATCGAGCCGAAAATCCTTCTGCTTGACGAACCGACGACCGGAGTCGATCCCGTTTCGCGCCGCGAGTTTTGGGATGCGCTCGCTGATTTGTCGGGCCAGGGAATCACCATTGTGATCGCCACACCTTATTTGGACGAGGCCGAACGGTGTACGCGTGTGGCGCTGATGCATGAAGGCCTGATTCATCAGACGGGAACGCCGCGCGAGTTGCGCGATCACCTGGGCCTCAAAAGATTAATTGTGCGCACCGCCGAGCTCAGTCGCGCGGAAGATCTGCTGGACGCCACGCCAGGCATCGATGATGCGCAACGGTTCGGTGACCACCTCGACGTGATGGTGAAGGAAGCGCGCGCGGGAGAAAAATTGACTCGCGAAACATTACAGGCCGCCGGCATCGGCGTTGCAGAAGTTAAAGTCGCGGCGCCCACGCTCGAGAATTCCTTTGTGGCGATGTTGCGTCATCTGGAAGAAGAGGTGCGCGCCGCCCCGCTTCCCGTCCAGCGCAAGTTTCAGGATCGGCCGCCCGGAGCGATCGCGATCGGCGCCCGTAATTTGAGCAAGAACTTTGGTGATTTCCACGCGGTGACGGGCATCGACCTGGAAGTTAAGTATGGCGAGATCTACGGTCTGCTGGGCGCCAACGGCGCCGGCAAAACCACGACGATCAAAATGCTGTGTGGCTTGCTCGAGCCGACTGACGGTGAAGCTGAACTCGCCGGCGAAACTGGTTCGCTGCGATCGAGTTCGGTGCGTCAGCGCGTTGGTTACATGTCGCAAAAGTTTTCGCTCTATGACGATCTGACGATCGAAGAAAATCTCGATTTTTTTGCCGGCGTTTATGGAGTTCCGATCGCCCAAAGGCCCGACAAGAAGCGCTGGGTTTTGTCTTTTTCCGGACTTCAGGGACGCGGCAAGCAGATGACCGCCAGTCTCCCCGGCGGTTGGAAACAGCGCGTTGCCTTTGGCGCCGCGGTAATGCACGAGCCAAGCGTGCTGTTTCTTGACGAGCCAACCTCGGGAGTTGATCCCCTTGCGCGGCGGGCCTTTTGGAAAATGATTAATAGCTTTGCCGATCGCGGCATGGGGATTCTGGTCACTACGCACTACCTTGAAGAAGCCGAGCAGTGCAATCGACTGGGCTTGATGGTGGCGGGCGAGCTGGTGGCGCAAGGCACGCCCTCGGATCTCAAAGCCCAGCAGCAGGGTCAAGTGATTGAGCTGGTCACTGACGCGCCGCAGCGCGCAAATAATCTCTTGAAGACCGAGCTGGAAAGTTGGCGCGTCTCGCTGTTTGGCGAACGGCTGCATGTCGTGACTGACGACGATCAGCAAACCGCTATCAAGCGTGTCACCGAACGCCTGGCGCAAGAAAATATTCAGGTTTCGCGGGCTGAGGTAGTTCCTTACTCGCTGGAGGACGTCTTTATCGCCGTCGTGGAAAAGATGAGGAAAGAAGGCAAGAGCGCGGAGGAATAAATCTTCGGGTACGCATGCCTCCGGCATGCTGCGCTCCGCGGGAGCGCGTACGGAACGACAATGAAACGCATTCTGGCCCAGGTCAAAAAAGAGCTCACCCAACTTTGGCGTGACCGGCTCACGCTTGCGCTGGCCATGGTCTTGCCCGTGTTGTTGTTGCTTTTATTGAGCAAGGCGACTTCGCTTTCCGTGCGAGACATTCCCGTCGTTGTCCAGGACCTGGACAAGACACCGATGTCGCGCAGCTATCTGGAAACCGCCGGCGCTTCGCTTTCCTTCAAGTTGAACGCGTTGCCGCCAGATGTCTCGCCTGAGCAAGTGCTGCGGCGCAACGAGGCGCGGGCGGCGTTGGTCATTCCGCCGATTTCGAACGCGATTTAAAGCGGGGACAAAATGCGGAAGTGCAATGGCTCATCGATGCCACTGACGCCAACACTGCCAACGTCATGCGCGGGAAGGCGGCGGCAATCACTCAGGCTTTCACGGCCCAAATTCAGCCGGACGAGGCGCGGCCGGCGATTCGCCCTCAGGTGCGCTACTGGTTCAATCCCGGCCGTGAAGACCTCAAGTATTTTGGTCCCGGGGTCCTCGCGTTTGGCCTGGCGATGTTTCCCCCGCTGCTGGCGGCTCTGGCGTTGTCCCGTGAAGGCGAGCTGAAAACCATTCTCCAGGTTTATGTTTCCAGCATCACCGCGTTCGAATACCTGCTTGGGAAAGTTATCGCTTATACGATCGTAGCCTGGGGCGAATGGGTGACTGGGATGATGGTGCTGTTCGCGGTCTTCGGCCTAAGGCTTGCCGGTGATCCCACGCCGTTGTTAGTGACAACGTTTTTCTATCTCTTATGCAGCACGTGTTTCGGCACCATGCTCGGCGCGGCCATCCCGAATCAGGCGGCGGCGATTCAGGCTACGCAGCTGGGCGGCTTTCTGACGTCGTTCCTGCTGTCGGGATACATTTTCCCGGTTGAGAATATTCCGCAACCGTTACAGTCGCTGTCCTACATTGTGCCCATGCGTTATTACCTCGAGGTGATTCGTGATGCTTTTCTGCGCGGCGGTGGCTGGCCCGGTGTTTGGACTGCACCGATCGCCCTCGCGCTGCTGGGCGCATTTTTCTTTTGGCGGGCGTGGAGCGTGATGAAGGAGATGCAGGTGAAAGATTAGAGCTAAGAGCTAAGAGCTAAGAGCTAAGAGCTAAGAGCTAAGAGCTAAGAGCTAAGAGCTAAGAGCTAAGAGCTAAGAGCTAAGGGCTAAGAGCTAAGAGCTAAGAGCTAAGAGCTAAGAGCTAAGAACTAAGAACTAAGAACTAAGCACTAAGCACTAAGAACTAAGAACTAAGAACTAAGCACTAAGCCCTAACCAACAGATCCAATGCAAACGGTCGTTCATTCAGTCTTTAACTCCCGTCTCTGGTCTCTCTTTGTCAAAGAGTTCCACCAGATTCGTCGCAATCGACGGCTGGTAATCCTGCTCATCATTCCGCCGACGCTGAATATTATTTTGTTCGGTCTGGCGCTGAATCCCACCTTCGAAAATCTGCAGTTGGGAATCGTGGATTACAGCCGCACGCCTGAAAGCCGTGAGCTGGTTTCCGCGTTTGGCGAAGGATTGGTTTTTAAGACTCATGCTTATTACGCATCGACGGAAGAGTTGGGGCAGGCGATTAGCCGGGGCGAGTTGGATGCCGGCCTGGTGGTGCCGCACGATTTCGCCGAGAAGCGCGTGCGGCATGAAACCGCCGAGGTGCAGTTGCTGGTCGATGCCGTCAATGCGAACACAGCCACGATTGCCGGAGGCTATGCAGCGCGCATCATCGCGAGTCTTAATCAAAAGATTGCCCAGTCTCAGCCACGGCGACTGCCCGATCCGAACGTGGCGCTCGTTACAACTCCGGCCGCGCGGGCCATGGTTACACCGCGCTTGACGCTACTTTACAATCCCGGATTGAAGAGCTCGTGGTTTATCACCACCGGCATGATCGGTTTGCTGCTGGTGCTGCAGGGCTCAGTCGTTTCCTCAGCCTCTCTGGTGCGCGAAAAAGAGATCGGCACGGTGGAGCAACTGTTGATGACACCCGCCGGGAACTCAGAAATCATTATCGCGAAGGTCGCGCCTATCTTTCTGCTTCTGGCCGCGGATATCTTTTTGGCTTTGGGCGTGGCGCGGATCGTGTTTGGCGTGCCACTGCGTGGGAGCTTTCTTTTGTTCTTTTTCGCGGCGTCGCTGTGCGTGCTGTGCGGGATCGGTTTAGGGATGATGATCGCGACCTTCACTCGGACTCAGCAGCAGGCGCAGTTGATGGGATTCTTCACCAATCCGCCGCTGGCCCTGCTGTCTGGCGCCACCACGCCAATCGAGGCGATGCCGACCTGGCTGCAACCGGTAACCGCCATCAATCCAGTCAAGCACTTTGCCATTATTTCGCGCAGCATCCTGTTGAAGGGCAGCGGCGTGGACGTTCTCTATCCGCAGCTGCTGGCGCTGGCGTTCATCGCCTTCGTGATGGTTTCCCTGAGTGCGTGGCAGTTCCGCAAGCAATTGCGATGAAACGGGTCAGAACCGGGGAGCGGTAGCGACCGGAGTCGTTCGTTTGGGAGCTCGAAATAATCCCAGCCAGTTCGGTAGCCACCGTTTTCAGGGAAACGACACTACCGTGAACAGCGGAAAATGATCCGACACGGTTAACTCACGATCAATCTTATAGTCTTTCGCCGTTAAGCCACGCAGCCAGATCCAGTCAAGCTTCAATTCCAGATCGAACAGGACAATTTTTCGTTTGAACGTGGCCCGGCCATCCGGAAACGGCGTGGTGAAGCCTTCGTTCGTGAACAATTCGCGCGTCCGATCAACCATTGCCGGTTCCCAGGTATTGAAATCCCCCATCACGATCGCGGGCGTGTCTTTCGGAAAGGCCGCGAGATCGGTTAAGACCGCTTTCAATTGTTCAATCTTTCGCTCCTCACCCATCCGGTTTTCTGAGTGAACTGAGTAGACGCGGATTTTCTTTCCTCCAATTTTTACCGTCGCAGCCAGCGCCACGCGTGATCGGCCGCCCGGCCCCAGGTGCGGCAGAACAATTCGCTTCACGTCTGAGAGGGGATAGCTGCTCAAAAGTTCCACTCCGGTTTCATCTTCCTCGGCGCCGTTCACCCGCGGCGGCGCCGCCCACGCGTAGTGCATTCCCAGCGCGTTAGCCAGCACCTTCGCGTGGTTCGTCCGGCCGGTTCGTTTCTTGTCGCGATCAACTTCCTGAAGGGCGATTACCGCCGCTCGTTTTTCTTTCAGCCAATTGCTAATTTGATCCAATTCCTTTTGGGTGCGCCAGCGGATGTTGTAGCTAACGACCGAGAATTCATTGGCCGATTCGGCTGGCTTGACCAGCTTGGTCGCCTGACCAGTTTCGAAGAGATGGGATTGTTCCTGGGCCCCCGACAAATCAACCATCATGGTAATAAGTGCGAACAGGAAGACGCCGTGAAGACAAATCACCCGGCCTGTTCTGACCGGCGGTTGCCGCGCCGGGGTTCTTTGAACACTGCTCACCTTAGAGTGCCTCAACTTCCAATCGTAATCCGTCGTAAGCCGCAATAGTTTCTCCGGCCCAAAGCTTTTTGGCCTCGGCGGCCAGGTCAACGCCGTCCCACTGAGAATATAGATGCGTCAATAACAACCTGCGCGGCTCAGCCAGTCGCGCGATCCGGATGGCTTCAGATAATTCGAGGTGGGTAGCGATCTGCTTATCTCGAAAGAAGGAGCATTCCAGTATCAGCAGATCTGCGCCGCGCGCGAAATCAGCGAGGGATTCCGAGAATCCCGTGTCAGCCGTGTAAACAATGGCGGTGCCGGTCCGGTCGGTAATTCGAATCGCCAAACTCTCAGGACGGTGCGGCGTGTGCAGACTTTTAGTTTGCAGACCGGGAAGAATTTCAAAAGAGTTCGCGTCGGGTGTTGCCGAGATCTCTTCAATTTCGATTGGGAAAGGCAGTTCGAATAGCTTGTAATGGTGGGAATCGTTTATGGCCCGGAGGAGCTTTTCGCTTCCCGCGCAAGACCATATTTTCAAAGGCTTGGTCCGGGAACGAGCCCCGGGCGCGTGCCTGAGGCCAAAGAGCAATGGGGCGATTCCGCCGCAGTGATCCAGATGCAGGTGGCTGATCCAGATTGCGTCCAAGTTCGGCCAATCGAGTTGTTCCGCCGCCAGTCGATGCGGCACATCAGCGCCGCAATCCAGCAGGATCGATCCTGAATCAGTCTCCAGCCAGAACCCAGCCGCTGTGCGCTGCGGATGGGGCACTGAGGTGCCTGAGCCGAGCACCACGAGTCTCATATGAAAAGGCTAGATTGAAAATCGGAAAATGCAAAGCGAGGCTCGTCCCTGACTCACTTTGTGAGTTCGCGACTTGGCGGGAACCGTGCCTTTTTCAGGGACGGAGTTCTCTCGCACAGACGCGAAGACGCAAAGCATCGCGAAGTGGATCACTGCCACGACGGTCGCTCGCTTGCTGCCTTCCCCCAAATTGCTTATGCTCTCCCGCTTACCACACGAGAACATCAAGCATGAGCATAAAACCAGACAAGTGGATCCGGCGCATGGCCGAAGCGCATAAGATGATCGAGCCTTTCGAGCCTGGTCAGGTAAAAGAGGTGGACGGCCGGCGCGTGGTTTCATACGGCACCTCGAGCTATGGCTATGACGTGAGGTGCGCCGATGAATTCAAACTCTTTACGAACGTGTACAGCGCCATTGTCGATCCCAAGAAGTTTGACGACAAGAGTTTTGTGGATATCAAAGCTGATCATGTTGTAATCCCGCCAAACAGCTTTGCCCTGGCGCGCACCGTGGAATACTTTCGCATCCCGCGAAATGTGCTCACGGTCTGTCTGGGAAAAAGTACGTATGCCCGCTGTGGAATTATTGTGAACGTGACTCCGTTCGAACCGGAATGGGAAGGGTATGTGACTTTGGAGTTCTCGAACACGACCCCGATGCCGGCGAAGATATACGCCAACGAAGGAGTTGCGCAGGTCCTCTTCTTTGAGGCTGACGAAGTCTGTGAAGTTTCTTACAAGGACCGGGGTGGAAAATACCAGGGCCAGCAGGGTGTAACGCCGCCGAAACTATAAGGTTCTTACGCTGGTAATTTTCTCGCGTCGCTGTTGGTGCGCTCATTGGCGGCGTTGGTTCCTACTTAGCGTCGTCTATTACGTTCAGTTATTAACGCCTCCCGCGCCTCAAGGAATCGACTCTGCATTGACTCAATAAGCTTAGCAGCTCGAGAAGAGTGCGTTTCAAGACTCTCCAGTTCTTCGCAAGCCCGCGCCATACGCTGAAGGCCGAGCGTGCTGCTGCTTCCTTTTAATGTATGTGCAGTTCGCCTTAACGAGACCAGGTCCTCTGCCATTTGGGCCACTCTGATTTGCTCGATTCGCTCAGCCGTTGCTTTCAAATAAAGATCGATCAGTTCAATAACCAGATTGGATCCGTCATCGGATTTCACCTCGTCGAAAGCCGAAAGCACTCCGACGTCCAGGATGAGATCGTGCCTGGCAGGGCGCGGCTGATCGTCGGTGTTACCGTAAATTTCAGCGGCAGGCTCGAATGACATTCAGATGCTCTCGGGTGGCTCTTAATGATCTGCTTTCGTTGGGTTGCTCGCGATTAACATTCGTACCGCAGTCTCCAGCTGTTCCCCTGTAAATGGTTTTGGGAGAAAAGCAGTTGCGCCGGCGATAAAGCTGTTGGACATTAAGTTGAGATTCTGTTCGGCCGTGATCATCATGATGGGAATTCGCATGAGGCGTTTTTCCGATCGCATGTAATGGATTAAGTCCATGCCTTCCAGAAAGGGCATGCTCATGTCGAGAATAGCAGCTCGGAATTGTGAATCTGACTGAAGAATGCGATAGGCGGCACGGCCATCACTGGCAATAATCGGTTCACAGCGTTGATTTTTGAGAATCGTAGTTAGTAGATGCATAATCACAGGATCATCATCAGCTACTAAGACGCGGTTGGAAGTCTCTTCTTTGAACCTAATTTTTGATTGACTCATCATTCCCCTCCGCCGGTGTAACGAATAGTGCGTTCATCCTTGCCGAACGCGAGAACTGGAGTATTCGTGCAGCCTCGGGATATGCCGACAAGGAATTAGCAATACCCAAAATCAACCGCCCGGTTCTACATCCAGTGCGGTGATTGTGACGTTGCTGCGAAACTCTCGATAATCAAAGTAGCGCACCTTTATTCGCATTCTGATTTTCTGGTGCGGAAATATCAAAACCTCATCGGCGAAGGTACTGGCCGGACCCCAAATCCCCTGCGCCACCTGACCTCGCTCAGTTTCGAACAACGGAAAGCGCTGATTGCCTTCAGGTAACGCCCGTCCCTTCACCTTCACAATCTTCATGGTGCTTTCGTCAACCCACAGCGTTCCGTAAAAAACTCGTTCGCCGGTGGCCTTGGCATTGAGCAGGTCTCGCGGCACGACCCGAAATAAGAGTTGATTTGTTCCTGCGTCGCGGCCCTCAGGCACTATGCGATAGAGATCATTCTTCCGCGTCTCCCAGCCTAACAACTGGACGCCGGCAAGATCCTGGACGTCTTCGTCGGTGATGATCAAGCGCTTGAGATTTGGTTTGGGAAATGAGATCAGTTTTTCGACCCGCTTGCCCGCGTCGTCAAAAACGAACTGGGAAAGACGGTGATACGAGCCCGTGACCTCGCCATCCAGACCAACAGTTTCGATCAAGACATCCCGCTTGAACGCATAGTTATTAAGTAACTGCGAGTTCAGGTTTTCAGCAGCGAAGAGCGAGTCCAGCAAAAGCTTTTCCGTGGCGCCGGGTTCCGGGGAGTTGAAATTCGCGCTCTCAATGAGGGCCTTGCCCTCACCTACTTCGGGCGCCGCCGTATCAAAGTTCGTTTTACTTACCACGTCTTCAACTTCGTCTTCGCCAATTACGCTGCCGACAGGAATATCGATTCCGGCGGCTGTTTCCATTTGATAGCCGCTCTTAACAATCTCGCGATCACAAACAGTCAAATCGAATTTTTCCTGCCCAAACAACTTTCCAATCGAGATTCCGTTAACGACAACTGTGCGCAGGTTCATGATTGTGGCGCCGTGCCTGCATGAGGGACAGTCGCGCAAGCCAAACGCATGTCCTAATTCGTGCGATAGCACCCGGCTGAGCTGATGGGCTTTTCGTATGCTGCTCTTTATGGCAATCTCGCCGGCGGTGAAATAGCCGTGCGCGCCAGCCAGCGCGGTAAATTGTCCTTGTCGGGCTGCCGGCAATTCATCTTTTCTGCTGATGAACAGTGAATGACTTTGGTCCGTTGCCGATGATTGTTCTCCGTCGTTAATCAGCTGGATGTTTATCCCGGGCGCTGCGAGTTCCACTTGCCAGGAATCCAGCACCTTAGCCAGCACTTCCAGCTCCGACTTCTTGAACTGACCGCGAGCGAAAGCAACGTGCGCCTGAGCAGCGGGCGTCCAGCGATAAGGAGCAATCGCCGGGGCTGTAGTGTTCTCACGACAACTGCTAAGCGACTGAGCAAAAGCTTGCGTGTCGTTTGAGAATCCAGCCGACAGGACCAGGCAAAGGACAAAAACCGAAATCGTCTGTTTCATTGGAATTCGCTCCCTAGAATAGGCGGACTAATTAGTTCGTGGCCTTTTTTGCTAGTGGCGGGAAGGGGCATGATCGTCGCGCTTGGCGGCGGCGCGACGGGCATCGATCCCAGAATGACCCAGCGTCTCGAGGATCGCAAGCTTTTTTTTTGACCTTGCTCTTCAAGGACGACGCCATCCATAGCTCGCCTTACTCGTGATCGCGCAATGTGGGTCGCGAATCTCACCTCTTCCGGGACAAGAGTGTCTGGGCTCGGAGCAAGAATTTGGCGGCCTGCCGCCAATAAATAGCTACCGTGTGAGGCACGTTGGACTCGAAAACAATTTCAGATGGTGTCTTACTCGTGGGCTCGAGAAAGATCATTTGTGGTGTGACGACACGGCTCTGCGTTACTTTTTCCCACCAGAAAACGCCGTCACGGAACGAAAAAAGTGCGTTGCGGAGATGCGCTCTAAGTTTTGGGTCAGAGAGTTGATCAAGCATTGGCTCCACTTCGGTGATAATGCGGTATAAATTGGCTTTGAAGGTATCAACCGGAACCCGTCCGAGCTTGCCATCAGACTCAAAATCCTGCATCGACCGATAAGTAATGACGTTTGCCTGCAGCCGCTGGAGGGCACTAAGGGCCCGGTTTGCTAAAACGACATCATTTTCTTGGGCCGTCTTTGTGAGACCTGCAACGCTGACACTCGCCGTACCGTCGGTTGATTCAAACCGAAGACTTAGGGTTTGCCCGTGAAGTGAAGTGGCGCCTATAGAAAGCGCAACAAAAATCCACGCGGCGACTTTTCCGAGTTGCCTATCAAACTGGCGCATACATTATTCAGTACAACATCCGAACGACGCGCTTGGCGACAATGCAAGAGCATTTATTGTTGTAATTCTGTTCGCGCTGCCGGAGATGAGGCGAAACGCCACCGCGCGCTGACAAATTCCGGCAGCGAGCTCTAGAAAAGGGTCCACTGAAATCGAAACGTGACACGTGTCCGGAAAAATCCTATTGACCCCGACCGCTCTGTTTACGACAATCGGATTGGAGTTTTCAGCGACGCTCTTTGCGTTTGGCTAGTTGTTGCAAAGCTTTTCTTGCCCGTTCCTTACGTCTCCGGAGAACTCAAATGAATCTCAAGGTGTGGCTGCTTGCGAGGCATGCGCGTCTTTCACAGGCGTGCGGAGCTGGCGTGATTCTTATCAGCGTTGCCGCGCTGGTCGGCTGGTTTACCGAATCGACTCTGCTTAAAGGCCTTCATCACTCATACATTCCGATGGCGCCAAATACGGCGCTCGCATTTGTCCTCCTCGGAGCTTCAATCATTCTCATCACTAACAACTCACACGCCTTGGCAAAGGTCGCGAGAATAACAACAGGTGTAGCGGTAATCCTGGTTGTCGCGCGAATGAGCGAGTATCTCACTTCGCTCGAGTTGCGCGCTGACCATTGGATATTTCGATTTCCTTCAGACTCAATCGGGTTCGCGCCGGTCGGAAGAATGGCCTTTCTGACTGCGCTCACGTTCTTGCTACTAATCACGTCGGTTTTGCTGTTCACCTTCCGCCAACGATGGGCTCAAGGAATTGGCCACGGACTCTCTATGGTTGTGACATTCATCGGAATGACTTTTTGTCTCGGTTACTTGTATGGGGCGCCACTTCTGTACGGCGGGCGGTCGATTCCGATGGCCCTGAACACTGCAATCTGTTTTTTAGTCGCCGGCTCGGCGCTTCTGATTAGAGCGGCTTGTCGAAACGCTGAAGAACGAATTAGTGCGAGACAAGCCTTGAAGCGGGCGCACGATGAGCTCGAAGAACGAGTTCGCCAACGCACGGCGGAACTGGACGAGCAACAGGAATATCTCAGAGCAATTGTAGAAACGAGTCCAAATCCAATCTTTGTTAAGAACGCCGAGGGCCGCTTTACGCTGATTAACAAAGCCGTCGAGGTTGCTTACGGCCGGCCGGGCAATGAAATCCTCGGTAAGAAGGAGGCCGACCTGAATGGTTACCACGCAGAGATCCAAACCTTCATTCACGACGACGATGAAGTAATTCGTACGCTCCAGCCAAAGTTCATTCCGGAAGAAGAGCTGACGAACCCGAAGACGGGTGAGACGCGTTCATATCAAACGATCAAGGTCCCGCTGAAGGTCCCGGGCAACGGCTCGGTCCATGTTCTCGGCGTTGCCACCGACATTACCGAACGCAAGAGAACCGAGCGGACATTGCGCGAGACGGAAGAACGATACCGTCTGTTGTTCGACAGCAACCCCTTGCCAATGTGGGTCTATGATCGAGAGACGTTGGGATTTCTGGCTGCAAATGACGCTGCCGTCTCGCAGTACGGCTATTCGCTCGATGAGTTTCTCGCGATGACTATCAACGACATTCGGTCGTCGGAAGATGTGCCGGTTCTTCGCGAAAATATTTCCGATGCGCAAGGTGTTAATTTAGCCGGCGTGTGGAGGCATAAGAGAAAAGATGGAAACTCCATCGACGTTGAAATAATTTCTCACCCCCTTACGTTTGCTGGTAGGAATGCCAAACTCGTCCTGGCAAACGACGTCACTGAGCAGAAAAAAGCTGAAGAAGCCCTTCGCGATACTGAAGACCAATTGCGACAATCACAGAAGCTGGAGGGAGTAGGCCAGTTGGCTGGTGGCATCGCTCATGATTTCAATAACCTGCTTACAGTCATTAACGGTTTCAGCGCGTTGGCCATGCGCGGTCTTAACCCGGAGGACCCACTTTTCAGCAACCTCGAAGAAATTAAGAAGGCGGGTGACCGCGCCGCCTCGTTAACACGACAACTACTGGCTTTCAGTCGTCGCCAGGTCTTACAGCCCAAAGTTCTCAACCTCGATACGGTTGTAACTGATATGGAAAAGATGCTGCGGCGGATCATCGGCGAGCACATCGACTTGCGCGCAGTTCTAGAGCCGACGCTGGGAAACGTCAATGCTGATCCTGGTCAAATCGAGCAAATCATTCTCAATCTGGTCGTGAACGCGCGTGATTCGATGCCACAGGGCGGCAAACTCACAATTGAAACCGATAACGTCTATCTTGACGACGCCTACGTGAAGGATCACGTGGGCGCGCAGGTTGGTCCACACGTAATGCTGGCGGTAACGGATACGGGCCAGGGAATAGACGAGAAAACGCTGGAGCGTATTTTTGAGCCTTTCTTTACCACCAAGGAGATGGGAAAGGGTACCGGCCTCGGACTATCGACGGTTTACGGCATTGTGAAACAGTCCGGGGGAAACATCTGGGTTTACAGCGAAGTCGGCCGTGGCACTACTTTCAAGATCTATTTACCTCGCGTTGACGACGGCGCCGAAGAATATAAGCGAAGTCTCGAAGAGGCGAAGTCTTCGAAGGGAAGCGAAACTATTCTGTTAGTCGAAGATGAAGAGATGCTGCGGAAGCTTGGTCGCCAGACATTGAAAGGTAACGGCTATCACATTCTAGAAGCTGCCAACGGGGACGAGGCGATTGCGATCGCCGCGCAACACGAAGGACCGATCGATCTATTGCTGACAGATGTCATCATGCCGGGGATGAACGGAAGTGAAGTGGCTACTCGATTGCTCGAAACGCGACGATCTTTACGGGTCCTATTCATGTCCGGGTATACGGATGACGCAATTGTCCACCAAGGCGTGCTGGACGAATCGGCTAATTTTCTTCAGAAGCCTTTCTCGCCGGACGGTCTCGCCCGGAAAGTGCGGGAAGTGCTGGACCGGGAGGAAGCTGCATGAGCCTTACTGTCTCCGACAGCCTCAAGCAACCAACCATATTACCGCCTGTCGATCAGACGTATGCTGAACCGCATGATCGCCGATTGCTAATTGTCGACGACGAACAGAAGGTGAGCAGCCTCTTTGAACAATGTCTCAGCGAGAGATATTCCTGCGAGACGGCGGCTAATGCACAGGAAGCTCTCGACTGGCTGCAACGTGAAGCTTTTGCGCTGGTCATTACCGACATTCAAATGCCGGGTATTGGGGGTATCGAGTTACTCCGGAAGATTAACGAACTGTACCGTGATACGGCCGTGATCATAGTTTCGGGTGTTGACCGCACCCAGCGCGTGATCGATGCAATTCGGATGGGCGCGTACGACTACCTCGTGAAACCATGTGACCTCGATGTATTGGAACTGTGCGTCGATCGAGCGTTGGAGCGAAGGACATTGCTGCGTAATGCGCGCCGGTATAAGGAAGATCTTGAAAATCGAAATCTCGAACTCGCCCGGCGGAAGGCGGAGTTGGAGCGAGTTCAAGCGCAACTGGTCCACAGCGAAAAGATGGCATCGCTGGGACAATTGGCCGCTGGAATAGCGCATGAGCTGAACAACCCGGCTGGGTTTATTTTCAGCAACATGGCCGTGTTGCCCGAGTATCTGCAGCAGTTGAGAAGAATGATTTCTGCAGAGCGCCAAGCCGCGTTGGCTGATTCCGAAACGCTAAAAACGAACCGGACCAGCGCGATTGTTGATTATGAAACACTGCTGTCAGACGTGGAATCCATCGCTATGGATTCGTATGCCGGCGCCGCGCGAATCAAGGACATCGTGCAAAACCTGCGTTTGTTCTCGCGGCTAGACGAAGCTGAAATCAAGCGCGTCGATCTCCACGAGGGGATTGATTCAACTATTCGGTTACTGTCGCAATACTACAGTTCGCCTGCCATTACTTTGAGACGAGAGTACGGCGCGGTTCCTCCGATTGAATGTTATGCGGGCCAGCTTAATCAGGTCTGGATGAATTTGTTGGTTAATGCAGCTCAAGCGATCGGTGACGGTGGTGAAGTAAGAATCGCGACCGCGTACGACGGTGCAAAAGTGACAGTCGATATCAGTGACACCGGCGCAGGAATTCAGCCTGAACATTTAGATCGGATCTTTGATCCATTCTTTACAACTAAACCTGTTGGTGAAGGCACAGGTTTAGGATTATCGATATCTCACGGGATCGTGGTTCGACACGGAGGTCAGTTGACCGTCGAAAGCCGTCCCGGGCGCGGTGCGACTTTTAGTGTCGCGTTACCGATTCACATCCATGGAAACGGCGGACACGCCGGACAGCTAAGAGAGGTTTGAAGTCATGAAATACAAAATCCTGATCGTCGACGATGAAAGTGAAAACTTGCGCGCGCTTGAGCGCATATTTCGCAATGAGCATGAAGTCCTGACCGCGAGTTCAGCGGTTGAGGCTTTAGGTGCGCTTGAAAGTCACGATGTGGCCCTTTTGATCTCCGACCAGCGCATGCCGGAAATGAGCGGCATTGAACTGTTGGCCCGCACCGTCGCGCTCCGACCCCATATGGTGCGAATCCTCTTGACGGGGTACACAGACGTCAGCAGCCTGATAGAAGCGATCAATTGTGGACACGTTTATAAATACGTCACCAAGCCGTGGAACAACGAAGAGTTGATGGTAACCGTTTCGCGGGCGCTGCAACACTACCAAACAAGCAAAAGCCGGCACAATCTGCAGATGGAGAACGACCGTTTGCGAGCTCGGCTGAATGAAATTGCCGACCTTGCAACCGGCGACGACGAACTGCTATCTCACGCAGGCATCAGTCCAGTGGGCAGAGATCAGGAATTCGACGCGGTGTCAGCGAGTTAATGCAAATCATCATGGCCAAGATCAATAGTAAACCATCCATCCTGGTAATTGATGACGATGAGCAGATTCGTTTATTGCTCACGCGGCTGTTGGCGGCTGACAACGAGTGTACTCAAGCGGAGTCTGCGGAAGGCGCGCTTGCATTGATGGATGAGCAGAAGTTCGATCTCGTGATTAGCGACATCAACATGCCCGGCCTGTCCGGGCTCGATTTAGTTCCAGCCATAATTGAAAAGGATGCTGATGCTGTCGTAATCATGGTCAGCGGCCAACAGACCATCGATTTTGCGATAGAAGCCATGCGGGTTGGCGCATTCGACTACATCACCAAACCAATAAACATTGATCATATTGAGGCGGCGGTTCGGCGTGCGTTGTCGCACCATCGATTGCTATTAGAAAAGCGCCACTACGAGCATCATCTGGAAGAGATGGTTAGCGAACGAACTGCTGAACTCGAGTACCTGGCTTATCACGATCGACTCACCGATCTGCCAAACCGAACGCTGTTTGTCGATCGATGCGAGCAGGCAATCATTGACGCCAAGGCAAACGGTCACTTGGCGGCCGTGATGCTCTTATCCCTGGATCGCTTCAAGAACATCAATGACACGCTCGGCCATGCAGCGGCCGATCGTTTGTTACAGAATGTGGCCGTGCGGCTTCGCGCAACCTTGAACGGGCAAGCGCTCGCGGCGAGGTTCCGGGGCGCTGAATTCGCGGTGTTGCTTGATGACCTCACAAACCGCGTCGAGGCAGAACGGATTTGTGAATCTATCCGCGACATATTTAAGAAATCCTTTGCCGTAGCCAACCAGGAGATTTTTCTGACGCCGAGTATCGGCATCACGTTTTCTTGCGACAGTCAGAATGGAGCGTCCAGCATTCTGCAGAACGCAGGGGCCGCCCTCTACCGCGCAAAAACGAGTGGTGGCAACAATCATCAGTTTTATAGACCTGAGATGAACGCAAAGTCGTTGAAAAAGCTGTCGCTCGAAACTAGTCTGCGACGCGCGATCGACAATGCCGAGTTTGTCACTTTTTATCAGCCTATAATCAACCTCGCGGCCGGCACCGTAGAAGCGTTCGAAGCATTGGTGCGGTGGCAGCATCCGGAACTGGGCTTATTGGCGCCGGTTGAGTTTCTCGAACTGGCTGAGAGTACCGGCTTAATCGTCGACATTAGCGAATGCGTAATGCGCGCCGCGTGTTGTCAGACTCGAGCATGGCAAGATCAAGGTCAAAAGAGCCTGCGGCTGGCGGTCAATATCTCGGCCCGGCATTTCCGGCAAAAGGACTTCATTGAGCGAATTGTAACCATTCTCGCGGAAACCAAATTGGACCCACGATCGCTTGAACTGGAGCTGACCGAAAGCTCAATCATGGAAGACCCCGAGTCGGCGGCAGAAATTCTGCGCCAGATTCGAACCCTCGGCGTAACTGTAGCGATCGATGATTTCGGCACCGGGTACTCGTCTATGAGCTACCTCAAACGATTCGCAGTCGATACGCTTAAGGTTGACCGCTCATTTGTCAGTGGCGTATCGACCGATGCTCACAATGCCGCAATGGTGCGCGCGATGATCACGCTGGCGCACGACTTGAATCTGACCGTGGTTGCCGAAGGAATTGAAGATGAATCAGAGCTTTCGTTCCTGGAACAACGCTCGTGTGATTTTGGACAGGGGTATTTCTTTTCGAAACCTGTGCCGGCGAGCATTGCGCACCCACTGTTATTTGACGGTAGTACGAATATTGCTGAGCCGGGGTGCCTAAGCCGCGGGCGTAAGCATGGCATAGCTCTTAGTCATAGGTAATCGGCTCAATGAAAATCCAGGCTCGCCCGACAGCGCTTATTTAGTCTGAATGCAGAAGCGATTAGCCAAACGAAATGCCTAACGCACAAAGCGCCGTAAAAACAAGAACGCGACGCGATCTAATTCTTATTGGCATCGTTGTATTGGTGACTTGTCTCGGCGTGGCGTTGGATCCAGACCGCATTTTTGAATGGGTGGCTCAGCGACGCGCTGTTCAGTTGGACGAGTTCCTGGTAGCGATCGTAATCATTGGAACGGGCTTCGCTATTTTTTCCTGGCGTCGATGGACCGACTTGGCGCGGCAAATCGCTGAATACAAGCGATTGCAAGCGGAACTGACTACGATGAACCGCGAGTCTTCTCTATTGAGTGAAACAGACGACCTCTTGCAATCCTGCTTGTCAGTTAAAGAAGCATACAAAATTGTCATTCGGCATGTGGAAAGGCAACTGCCGGATTGGAGCGGGGCGATTGGGGCGATCACGGCAAATAGAGAAAGCGTGGAAATTGTAGCTCGCTGGGGAGAGCCAGCCTTAGCGGCGGATCTCTTCGCGCCCGAGGACTGTTGGTCCTTGCGCCGCGGCCGGTTGAACACGTCGTCGCTGGCCGACGGAGAACTTTTCTGCGCCCATATTGGATCATCGAAGCCGCCCTATGCTCTTTGCGTGCCCACGATGGCACAGGGGGAAACAATTGGGATCTTGTATCTCGACAGCAGTCGCGAAGCTTCTCTCAGTGGCTCGAGCTCATCAGTACCGCTGACTGAATCTCAGGAACGCATGATAAAAACCTTGGCAGAGCATTTGGCTTTAACACTTGCAAGTCTGAATTTGCGTGAGAAGCTTAAGATGCAGGCGCTCCGTGATCCTCTCACGGATCTCTTCAATAGACGTTACATGGAAGAATCGCTCGAGCGAGAGCTGCGACGCGTGGCGCGCAAAGGGCTACCGCTAAGCGTACTGATGGTGGATGTCGATCATTTCAAGCAGTTCAACGACAGCTACGGCCACGAGGCTGGTGATGTGCTATTACAGAATCTGGCGACGACTTTTCGGGCCAACCTCAGAGCGGAGGATATTGCGTGTAGATACGGTGGGGAGGAATTTACATTGATTCTCCCGGAAACCGGCTTGCCGGTGAGTCTGGATCGCGCCGAAGTGATACGCCAACGAGTTGCACAATTGCAAATAAACCATCGAGACTCGACACTGTCACAAGTAACCATTTCCATAGGCATCGCCTGTTATCCAGACGACGGTGATTCGATGGAAAAACTTTTGCGAGCAGCAGACTTGGCTTTGTATGAGGCCAAGAGTAACGGCCGTGACCGTGTGGTGGTGGCTGGATCTCTCATCGCGGCGTAATTCTGGCGCACCAGCGCGATTTTACAACTTCTTAACTGATCGGCGGTTTCTGTAGGTGCGCTGTGGACGCTATCAAATCTCTCAGATTCAAGAAACTCGATCCGGCTGCGACGCTGCCGGCGCGTGGTAGTTCTTCCGCTGCGGGCTTGGATCTCTATTCAGTTGAACCGGTCTACCTGGCGAAAAATGAGCGCGCTTTGGTTCGCACTGGTTTAGCGGTGGCGATACCTGAGGGTTACTACGGGCGCGTTGCGCCGCGCTCGGGATTAGCGACAAAGCAGGGGATTGACGTACTTGCCGGCGTGATCGACGCTGACTATCGTGGTGAGATTCAATGCCTCCTCTATAACACGGGTGATCAGACTGTTGAGCTGCCGGCGCAGACTAAGATTTGTCAGTTAATAATCGAGAAAATAATCACGCCCGACGCCGAGTGGGCTGACGATCTGAGCGAAACCGCGCGCGGCGCCGGCGGGTTTGGCTCGACGGGTTGAGGATTTAGCCACAGATGGACACAGATTTTCACAGATAGGACGAACCAGAACATCTCTCTGTGTTATCCGTGTTTATCTGTGGCTGATTTGGATCGCCGCGATTAAAGCTACGCTACTGTTCCATCGCGCGTTTCAACGCGTCAGGTAGTTGCGAGCGATTGGCGGGAAATGTCTTAGTGAACTTGCCGCCAAACCTCAGCGCCACGTAAAGCTTGCCATCATTCAAATCAATCGCCAGCAGCGCCTCCTCGACTGTGCACTCATGCGCCGCGCAGCCGCGCATGACGAGCGTGTCGCCATCGTTCTCAATAGGAGTTTGCGTCTGCATCCGTTCCATGAACGCCGCATAATTGGTTCCCAGCAGCTGCCGCAGCCGAGTCTTAATTGCCGGCACTTTTTTGAATAGCTCGCTGGGATACTTGCCTGCGTATTTTTCGAGATCGGAAGAGCTTGGACTCGTCTGGCCCCGCGGGAGTATCTCAACCTTAACGGTGAACCGGCCGCGCCATGGCTCGCCCATCAGGCTTTCTGAGACGACAATTTTGTAGTTGCCTGTTTCATCGATCGTGTCGTCGAACACCACACCCCCAGGCTGCCCATCCTGTTTGCCGGAAGGGTAAACCACCGAGCCGCGGGTCGAACCCGGCGCGTTAATTTCAACGCGCATGTGCTGGCCGGAAGAGGCCCGTAACACAAACCAGGCGCGGTCTTTAATACCGCGCAAGTAACCCGAAGAGCGCGCGACAGTAGCGCCGCGCGCGAAAGTTATTCGACGTGGCGTCTTCTCAGTCTGGGCCGAGGTGGTGATGAAAGCCGTGCAGATGAAGGTGGTGATCGAGAAGAGAATTTTTGACATCGGGATCCTCTCGGAACAAGCGGAGTTAGAGTACCGGCTTTAGTCGGGCTTTGGTTTCGAAACGGAAATCCCGGCTAAAGCCGGTACTCTGACAACTGGCCTTTACTTATGACTGACGACGACGCGCTGAATCGTCGGCGGCAGCTCATGAATTTCGCTGCGACTAAAGCCGGCATTCTTAAACATCCGCTCGAGCTCGGCAAATGTGTATGCATCGCCGCTGGGTGTGCCACCCAGCATCTGCATGCTGAACGCGGCGGCTTGCGGCGGACTCACGCGATCGTCATTAGGCACGAACTCCAGCGTGGCTGCGCGCCCACCTTCGCCCAATGCCGCATAGACCTTCCGCAACAACGTCTCGCAGCCCTCGGGGTCAAAGTGGTGGAGAAAGTTAGTTAGCAACACCACGTCATAGCCCGTGCCAAAGTCCACGTCGAAGGCACTGCCAGGCTTGGTCTGATACCGATCCAAGACGCCGGCAGCCTGCGCATTTTCTTTGGCGACTTCCAGTACCTTGGGCCAATCGACGGCGGTGACTTCCACTTGCGGATTCTGCTTAGCGAACTCAATGCCGTACAGGCCATGACCTGCGGCGATATCGAGTACGCGCAATTTCCGGTCTTTGGTGGGATCGACGAGTTGGGCCATCAACTTCGCCGGCATGGCCATCATCGGGGCCATGGCCTTCGCGAAATCGACCCACATGGGGTGTTCCGGCTCGATTGAAGAGCCGCCGACGCACCCGCCATTGCGTACGGCTTCGGTGAGGCGATCAAAATTGTCCATGACGTGCGGCGACAGGATGAAATCCGAAACCGTACCCATGTAAGCGGGCGAACGCTTGTCCAAAAACATCGCCGAGTCGGCAGTCAGACCGTAGTTCCCGTCCTGCTTGGTAAGGAACCCCATGATCGTAAGAAAGTCACAAAGGATGCGCGTGCCGCGTTCGGACGCGCCGCAACGCTCGGCAATGTCTTTGGCAGTTTGGTTGCCCTCGCCGATCGCTGTGAAAACCTCAAGCTCGATGCCGGTCTTGATGGCCTGGGTCCGTTGATATGCGTTGAAGGTGTCGAACAAGAGTGCGGGTGTCGGCTGTTTCCCCGCTTGTGCTTCTGGAGCCATAATGATTTCCCTTTCTGAATAAAGTTGTAAGAGGAGAAGTGAGAGCCTACAAGAAGAGAGAAGAAAAAGTCTAACCGCTAGTTGAGATTTAGCGACACGGGTTGCGCCAGTCCTTCGACCGACAGCACCAGTCCCCGGGGGGTGGCGACGGGGTCTTTCTTAGCGGTTTGAAAAATGATCAGTCCCTGCCGCCGGCCGGGTGAGAGCGGCGTTTTCAAGTCTAATTCATAGGCGCGGAATTCCGTTTCGAATTGCTTGCGCGCATTGGGATTGTAGAGAGTGATGTCATTGGCCTTCATTATCCGCGAGATTGCCTGCTTGGCAGAGATCATCTTCCAATCGCCGTTCGCGGAATCCTGTAAGTGAAACTTCACTTTTTTCAGCTCAACTGCCTCGCCGCCGTTATGAACGATTTCAACGCGGACGGGCAGCAGTCCGGCCAACTGCAAATTCGACTCGAACAGGTCCTGGGTTTCTTCGTCGCTCAAAAGCGGCGCGGCGCGAAATGTCAGCGGGCCGGCGGTGGCGCTCGCCGCTGAGGCAGCGATTGGTGGCAGCGCGCTGGGCGGCTTTACTTTGTAGAGCGAGCTGTTACACGCGAGCGACAACACGCAGATGCCGACCACGAGCGATGGTGCGATTCGTAGTTTCGGCAACCTCGCGCGATTCATTGAAGTTTAAAGCGAATTAGCTTGCGTGAACGGCGGCGTCACCGGCGGCGGCGGCCATGGTTGAGCCGATGTGATGAAGCTGGGTCGCATCGATCATGTTCAGGCCTTTTTCCCTGACACTCTTGAAGCCGGGCAGGATCTCACCTACCGGCGCGCGCATTACATCCTTGCTACGCTTGTGGCCAGTGAAATCCAGATAGAGGTGTTTGCGCATAAACCGATCGGGCCAGCCGGCGAAACGATACAAGGGATATTTGATGCCGTTGCCAAAAAGTTTCCGGCCCAGCATGTAGTAATAGATGGGCACGCCGAGCGAAAACTTCATGTTCGCGGTGCCGCCTCCGTGCCAGAAATGCAGGTTGTATTTCCAACAAGTGTAGAAAAACTCCCACTGCAAGTCAGTCATCTCGATTAATTTCGCGCTGTCCTTCTGTTGCATGCGCGTGTGCTCGAGCGGCACAAAGAAAGTCGGCACGAACGTGCCCTTGGCGTCGCGCAGGTCGTAAAGCAGGTTCAGAGACTCTTTAGTATCGGCATCGGTCTCGCCCGGTAGGCCGATGATGAAGGTGCAGAAGGGAAACCAATTGTGCTTGTTAAGAGTTTCCATTCCCTTGAGCACCACATCGCGCCATTGCGCCGCCTTGTACGGATACGCTTTGCCCTTCATGAAAATGTCGAACAGCCGCGGGCTGCCGGTTTCCAGACCGATGATCGGATCAGTCATGCGATGATCGGCGTCCGTCGATTCCTTGTGTTGCACGTGCGAGAAAGGAACGATTAACGGAGTGAGCCGCTCGACAATGCCCGGATCTTTCACCACCGGGGCCATCGTGATATGAGACATTTGCAGCGTTTCAATTCCGGGAACGCTCTTCACGCTGCGCAGCATGTTCTCAAGCGCCGGCACGTTTGTTTCAAAGTTGGCCGCCTGCTCGTAAAGAAACATGTCTTCGGTGGCCAGCATAATCTCGGTGGCGCCTTCGGAAGCGTTGACGCGGACGCTCTCCATGATGTGGTCGATCGGGAACGATCGTCCGACCTTGGTGGCCGGGCCGCAGAACTGACAGCCGCGGCCGCAGCCACGCGTGATCTCCACTACGCCGAAAGTCGAGCGGTGCTTGACGACGGGAATTTCTTCCACCGCCGGCTGCATCGTCTTCGGCACTTTGATTATCCGTTCGAGGGTGGGATCGCCGGCCATCATGCGTTTGAACAAAACGCTGAAGACGCGCTCGATCTCGCCGTCGATCAAATAATCAACGTTAAATTCGTCGAGACGCTCGGCCCGTTCCAATTGCCAGGCTCCCGGACCACCAATGACGATCTTGGGGCGATACCTGGCAATCACCGGATGTTTGACGATCTTGAGAAATTCAGCCGCGTTAACCGGAATCAGATTACGGCCGGCGATTTTTGAGTAAACATCGGTCGCGTATGAGATGCCCAGCGGATTGTGCGCGTGGATCGCCAGGACCTTTGTTTCCGGCCCGACAAACTTTTCCAGGTTCTCCAGGTAACAAACCACCACGTCCTCTTCCGGGTATTCGCGCAGCAACAGGGTCTCGACCATGCGCAGACCATTAGGGACATATTTGGCTCGTCCATCCGGCCAGGATTCGTTTACCAGCGAGGTGGGATTAATCCATTTATGGCCGAACTTGGCAGGAATTGTGGCGGAGAGCATCTGTTGCCAGATACTGTGCTTCCATTCGCTCGCCTCGCTTGATGAAGCGGTCAGAACGATCTTCGGTGATCCCACGGAGGCCTCCTAACAAGCTTTGAATAAATCCCGAGCTCGTTAATGCGGCGGATTCTAGCACCTGCGCCTTGCCCTGCCAAGCTTATTATCCTGAATAGCTTGAGGCTGGTCCGGTGGCGCATGACCCGGGACTGTATGTACGGAATCGATCTATGTAGGCTGCTGACTTTGTGGTATAGTCCGCACCCTTGGAAGCGGCGAATTGGTTTTTTGAATCGGTGTTATTTCACTGCACTTTTTTACCCCTAGTCATTTGGTAACATTTGTTTTGATCTCCTGCGGGAGATGTTTGCGGTTTTGGTCAGGCGAAGACTAATGAAAATCCTTCTCTACAATCCGGACAATGGCGTTACTCGCAATTTCATTCCCCACCTGTGGATGTTTCTATTGAGGGCGCTCACCCCGCCGGAGCATGAAGTCATCCTGGTAGATGGCAATTGCGAAGCGATGAACGATCAGCAGTTGGTCGAGTTCATCAAACGCGAGAAGATTGGCCTGGTGGGTATTGGTGCAATGACCCGCATGATTCAGAAGGCTTACCGCGTTGCCGACGCGGTGCGCGCCGCGGGTGTTCCGGTGGTGATGGGTGGGCCGCACGTAACCGAAGAGCCCGACGAAGCGCTGGGCCGCGATGGCGGGCCGCGCCACGTTGACGCGGTCGCTCTGGGTGAAGCGGATGAAACCTGGCCGCTGATTATCGAAGACGTGATGCGCGGAGAGCTGAAAGAGACATATGCGCCGGTCGATGATCTCGGCAAAGAAAAAAAGCCGAGTCTGCAACCATACCCGGTGATTCCCTGGGACACAATCGACCTCGATCAATTCAATTTTGTCCCAAAGTTCGTTCGACGGATCACCGAAAAATACGGCAGCGGCGTCAGTTATTTCAATACGATCCCGATGGAATCAGGCCGCGGCTGTCCTTATGGTTGTGAGTTTTGCACGGTGACTGGTTTCTTCGGTGACGTGATTCGCTTTCGCACGAATGAGAGTGTGGTTAACGAATTGTTGATGCTCAAGCGACGCGCCGAAAAGGACCAGGGAAAGATCGCGATCTTCTTTATCGACGACAACTTTGCCATCAACAAGAATCGCACGAAGTCTTTGTTGCGCGACATTATCGCCGCGAAAGCGCAACTTCCCTGGATTGCGCAAATCAGCGCGAACCTTTTGCGCGATCAGGAGCTGCTCGACCTGATGCAAGAGGCCGGCTGCAAATGGGTCTTCATCGGGATGGAGTCGATCGATTCGGAAAGTCTGGCCGGTGTCGCCAAGAGCTTTAATAAACCGGAAGAGTACGCCACGGTCCTGAATAATCTGGCGCAACGCGGCATCTATGCGATGACCTCGTTTATCTTTGGGCTCGATAATGATACGCCCGGAGTAGCGGATCGAACTTTGAAGCACATCGAGTCGTGGCCGCCGGGCATGCCGCTTTTCAGTCCGCTGGTCCCTTTGCCGGGAACGCCGACGTACAAGAAATTTGGGGCCGAGGGCCGGTTGACGCGGCCGAAGCATTGGCTGAATTTCGCTCATAACAAGATGGCCCACACGCCGCTCAAGATTTCAAGCGAACAGGTACAACGCGAGTTGGACAAGGCGTGGAGGACTTCATACAGTCCCGAGAATAATCAGAAAGCGCTGGAGTGGTTTGAAGGGCGCGACATCAACGATCAGATCATGCATTTTGTCATGCGGATGTTCTTCCGCGGGATCTATTTTCCGCAGCGAAGCGCGCGCGTATGGACGAAGCTGGTCGCGCAAAATCGGAAGCCACTGCTCAGACTGGTTAAAGCGGGTTACGGGAAATATAAGGAAGGACGGCGGTCTGCGCCGGTCGCCACCGCAGCGAACTCAGCCTAACCAGGTTTACGCAGCACGACTGTTCGAGGAATGCCCGCCAGGTCATTGCGGATTTCGATCAACTCCCAGGTTGCCGGATCGAACAATTCTTTCACCCTCTCTCCCTGCCCAAATCCGATTTCGAAAATGAAGTAACCGCCCGTATTCAGGTGTCCAGGCGCATCAATTAGCAGACGCCTGATTACCTCAAAGCCATCGGGACCGCCGGCTAACGCGAGCGCGGGTTCACGCTGAACCTCGCGCTGCAGAGACCGCATTTCGCGATCAGAAACGTATGGCGGATTCGCAACCACCAGGTCGAATCGAAGCGCCCGCTCGATTGATGCAAACCCGTCTGATTGGCGCAACTCCAGACGATCGATAACTCGGTGACGGACAGCATTCCGCCGGGCTATCTCCAGCGCTGCATCCGAGATGTCGATTGCCATCGCCTGGGCATTTGCTAATTCGGCGAGCAGCGAGATCGCAATACACCCCGAGCCAGTTCCAATATCCGCAAACCTTACCGGTGCATCGCGAGCGAATAACTCGAGCGCGGCTTCAACAATCAATTCGGTCTCAGGTCGTGGGATAAGTACGTCAGGACTAACTTCGAAATCCAGTTTGTAAAACCCCTGGTGGCCGGTGATGTACTGCAGCGGTTCGCCGGTCCCGCGGCGAGCTACGAACGAGCGAAATGTCTCGATTTGCTCTGCTGAAAGGGTCATTTCAGGACGAGCGAGGATAAAAGCGCGGTCCTTGTTCAAGACGTCCCCCAGCAGCAGTGTGGCTTCGCCACGGGACTCCTTAATGTTGTTCTGCGCTAGTTTCGCCGTCGCTTCCAGCAGAGCGCTGTCAATAGAAGCAGTCATTCTAGTTCCGTTGCCGTTTTCTAAAGAGTTTGCAGGAAGCATTATTCTATATTAGGCTGCATTTGAATTCGGAATATGAATTGCGCGTAAGGTTCACCGGAACCCGAATGCGATTGTTAGTTTATTTCGGATAGCACGAAACGAGTTCGTTTCTATCCCGTACGGACTGCGGGGCCTCCGAGCCAGGGCTCGGAGGTTTCGCAAATCCAAAGGCCGAGTTGTCAAATTTTTTCGCAGGGAGCTGGTAATCAGCACATGACGACACTTGCTAAAAGCGTTCTCCTCTTTGCGCTGAACTGGTTTGATGGCCAGCTCACCTTATTCTGGGTCCACAGCAATATCGCCAGCGAAGGTAACGGCTTGATGAATCAACTTCTCAGCCTCGGCGATTTCCCGTTTTTACTGGTTAAACTTGGGATCGGCGCGTTCGCGGCAGTTACGCTTTATCGTTTTTCGCACTTAACGCTGGCGCGTCGCGGAATGCAGTTGGTGCTAACTATCTATGGCGCTCTCATGCTCGCCCACATGGCGACCGGAATTTCGGCGCTGGGGTGGTCCGGCCCGCTGACAGTTGTCACCTACATCACCAACGCTCCGACCGCCTTGCTAACCCTTTTGTCATAATTCCGCGTTATTTTCCCGTCATCCCGGTCAATTTCCAGCCAGGCTCATTCTTCCGGAACCGCATAGCCTCTTCGAGCGTTTTGCAAATGCGCTCAGCACAACCGTAAACTAGCGTCCAGGCATCTTACTCAACGCCTTGTTTTATTAAGGAGTTCAGAAAAATGTATAAAGTGTCAGCCCGACAGATTTTGGTGATTGCGTTTGCTTCGGCCGTTCTGGCCGCGGCGACGGTGCTGGGATTCCAGCAACTGTCCACGAGATTTCAGCCGTTCACGTCGGCCTTAACGATTACCGAGCCGTCAAGCATTACCGACCCGGCGGTTGCGACTGACGAACAGAACAATATTGAAGTTTATAAATCCGTCTCGCCCGGTGTGGTTTACATTCAATCAACGACGACGGTGCGGGATTTCTTTGGTTTGTATTCTGAAGCGCGCGAGGGCGCGGGTTCAGGGTCAGTGATTGACGATCAGGGAGATATCCTCACCAATTATCACGTCATCGCAAACTCGGAAAAACTGACGGTCAGCTTTGGGACTGGTAAGAATTATCCGGCCCGGGTGATCGGCAGCGACCCCGATACCGATCTGGCAGTCGTGCGTCTGCTCCAGCCGCCGAAGGAACCGATTACGGTGGTGCCGCTGGGTGATTCAGACAAACTGATCGTTGGTCAAAAAGTTCTGGCGATTGGTAATCCATTCGGGCTGGACCGCACTCTGACGACTGGCGTGATCAGCGGATTGCAGCGACCAATTCGCGCCGGTAACGGCCGGCAGATTGAAGGCGCGATTCAGACCGACGCCTCAATCAATCCGGGAAATTCCGGCGGCCCTTTGCTCGACTCGCACGGCCGGATGATTGGGATCAATTCGCAGATCGAGTCGCCGTCGGGCGCCTCGGCCGGCGTTGGATTTGCGATTCCCGTAAACATCGCGAAACGCATTGTGCCGCAACTCGTGCGCAACGGTGCGGTGCTGCGGCCAAAGTTGGGTATCACGCCGCGCGAAGTCGAATCGCTGGGCAGACAAGTTCAGTTGCCGGTTTCGGATGGCGTGCTTATCTGGTACGTCCAGCCCGGTGGCGCCGCTGCGAATGCCGGACTGCGGGGACTTAGTCAGACTGAAGATAATGACGTCGAACTAGGCGATATCATTGTCGGAATCGATGGGCAGAAGGTGTCGAATAACGACGACTTGTTCAAGATACTCGATAAGCATCAAATCGGCGACACGGTGAATATCGAGATTGTTCGTCGCGGCAGGCGGACGACGGTGCCGGTAAAGTTGACCGAAACGCCCAGTAACCGCCGGCGGAATTATCAGGAATAGTTGCCGCTCTACAGCTGCAACAAAAAACGCGCGTCGTGACCTACGGCGCGCGTTTTCTTTTTCGAATTAGTTTACTGCGTCAGAGTGCGGGCTTCGGTCGGGGTGCTTCTCACGCGGTAAAGCCCGGGTAAAGTTGGGACTTTAACGGCTGCCACAAATTAACCCGGAGGCCAGGTGAGCTCCCGACCGCCGAGGACATGCACATGCAGATGGAACACGGATTGGCCGGCGCCGCTACCTGTATTGATGACGGTGCGATAGCCTCCGCCATCGGATAAACCATGATCGTTGGCAACGCGGGCCGAGACTCTCAGTAAATGTCCGAGCAACGATTCATCTTTCTGCGAAGCGTCGTCTAGCGAGTCCATGTGCTCGCGCGGAATGATCAAAAGATGTGTCGGGGCTTGCGGGCTGATGTCGCGGATCACGACGCAACGATTGTCCTGGAAGACCACGTCCGCGGCCGCGGTTCCCCCCAGAATTTTGCAGAAAAGGCAGTCTGTCTCGCTCATGGCGGAAATCATATCACAGGTCAGAGTTGAAATTAGGTGTGCAAGTAAAGGGGTTGAGCGTAAGGATCAACCAGCGGCCGCGTCCTCTACTGACGCGAGTGGCGCGGTCACAGATTCGCGAATGCGTTCGATGTCCGCGCCCAGAGCTTTTAGTTTGGTTTCGATCTTTTCATAGCCGCGATCGATGTGATAGACGCGGTCGATGATCGTTTCGCCTTCCGCTACCAGTCCGGCCAGGACCAGTGACGCCGAGGCCCGCAAATCAGAAGCTTGCACGCGCGCGCCAATCAGTTTGTCCGGCCCATCGACCACTGCCTGCTCACGGCTGATCTGAATGCGCGCACCCATGCGCTGCAATTCAGACGCGTGCATAAACCGGTTTTCAAAAATTGTTTCGGTAATTACGGAGCGCCCGGTGGCCTGGGTCATCAAGGTCATGTATTGGGCCTGCATGTCGGTGGGAAAACTCGGATAAGGCTCAGTCACCAGGTCGCTCGCGTGTAGTCCGCGCGGGTTGCACGTAACGTGCAGGGTGCTTTGATTGACCTCTTCAATGTCCACGCCTACCTCGCGCAGTTTCCCGATGATTCGATTGCAGTGCTCAGGATTACAGTCCCTGATTTCCAGATCGCCTTTGGTGATGGCGGCCGCGACAATGAAGGTGCCGGTTTCAATTCGATCGGGGATGATTGTGTGCTGGGCGCCACTTAGTCCTTCGACGCCCTCGATCTGAATCGTCGGTGTGCCCGCGCCACGGACTCTGCCGCCCATTTTGTTCAGTAATTCAGCGAGGTCGCGGACTTCGGGCTCGCGCGCGGCGTTGTGGATGATGGTAGTTCCGCGCGCCAAGGTCGCGGCCATCATGACATTCTCAGTGCCGGTCACCGAGATCTTATCGAAGACAACCTCGGCGCCTTTCAATCCATCCGCGGGCGCCCGGGCGGTGACATCGCCGGCCTCGAGAAAAACTTCCGCGCCCATCTTTGTCAGCGCGGACAGGTGCAAATCAATCGGTCGGGCGCCGATCGCGCAGCCGCCCGGCAAAGAAACCCGAGCTTTACCAAAACGAGCGATCAACGGGCCCAGCGCCAATACCGAAGCCCGCATCGTCTTTACTAGTTCATAAGGAGCAGCCAGCAGCTCTACGTTGGCGGCCGAAATTTTGTGCGTGCGCAGTTCGGGGGTCAGGACATGACCACCGATGTCTTCCAACAGACGGCGCATCGTAATGATGTCGCGGACGTAAGGAATATTATGAAGCGTGATTGTCTCGGGCGTAAGAATGGCCGCCGCCATACAGGGCAGCGCTGAGTTTTTGGCGCCGCTGATGGCGATGCGGCCTTTAATTGGATTGCCGCCGCGAATGCGAAATTTGTCCACGCAGGAGAGATTAAAGGAAAACTTTGAGAACCGCGAGTGTTAGCGGGCTCCCCTAAAAATGATCGCTGGATGCGCGCGCCGGCCTCCGCCTCTGTTTTTTCTGCCACCGACGTCGTTCGTCAGTTCCTTTTAACGAGCTTACCGGCCAGAGTTGGTATTGAACTTCGGCGAGCCCGGCATCGAGCACGGCTTTGACGACTTCGGCCGAAGATTTGTAGCAGGCTGAAGATTCATCGATCGGAACCCGCCCGTCCGTGTTCACCAGAATTCCAGCTTCGGCATATTCGTCATCGACTTTTCTTTGAGACAAAGTTTTCGTGGCTTGTGAGCGCGACAGCCTGCGGCCCGCGCCGTGATTCACTGAATAAGCGCTCTTCACTGCGCCTGCTAACGGACGAAGAATGTAACTGAAGTCTTTGTTACTGCCGGGGATCAAAACCGGATGGCCGGTGTTCTCCCAGATGGTATCGCGCAAGAGCGGATAACCCGCCGGAAACGCGCGGGTCGCACCTTTGCGGTGCACCCAAACGTCGCCAAACTCGGGATGCCCTTCCTGCTGCACCAGGTTGTGACTGATTTCATAAATCAACTCGAGATCTGCGTTGAAGGTTTGGCGAAAGGCGGAGGCGACCTGTTCAAAGATGATCAGCCGATTAAGAATTGCGTAATTACCGCCGGCGGCGACGGCGTTCAGGTAATCGCGATAATGCTTTGAGTCAGGAGTGAAGTAACCGAGATCGATGTCTTTGATCTCAGCGGGCTTTTCGGCGCGGGCCAGCTCGAAATAATTGGTGGCTAAACCGTGACCGAAGCCGCGACTCCCGGTATGCACCTGGAGGAAGAGCTTGCCGGAATTCACTTCGCGCTGCAGTTCGATGAAGTGATTGCCTCCGCCAAGACTGCCGAGTTGTTGCCGGCCGCGTTCGGGTTTGCCTTTGCCACCCCAGGGCGGCTCCCAATCATCATCAACAGGAATGCGATGACGCTCGGCGCGGCTGCGGTCGAATGAGGCGCCAAACTTTTGCAGATAGTACTCAGCGCCGCCGCGGATTAGGTTGCTGAATTCGCTATGCGTAAGTTTGCCGAGGTGTTCACTCTGACCGCCGGCGCCCATGGCCACCCGGCTCATTACGGCTTGATTAAATTGCAGCCGCCTGGTTGGTGTCGCAGCTTCGGCGTCGACATCGGATTTAGCGCTCATCATGCCGCAGCCAATGTCATAACCGACGGGGCCCATAGCGATTGCCCCGCTGGCAAAATCAGTCACAAGCACGCAGCCGACGGGGACGCCGTAGCCGTAATGCACGTCGGGGTGATCACCACCATTCGAACGCCCGGAAAACGAGTTGCATTTACGATCTGCCGGTAAAGAATATCTTCCGCGGTTGCCAATAGCTGGTGACTGAGAAACAGGCGCACCGGCACGTCGCGGGTGTCTTCGGTTTTGAGCGCAAAGTAGCCGTCACCATGCCAGCGAGCGAGATGCTTCCAACGATGCGCATCGGCAAGATGTTTGCCGTGATCCAGTTCTGGCGATGATTTCACCAGGTGATTTTAAGCCGCAAGCCTTCAGTCAGGCGAATCGCATCTCCGTGTCTTCGTCTAATCTCGGTGTCTCGGTGATGGAGTCTTCCACAAATAATTTCAACAAAGAGCCGCAGGGCGCACAGAGACACGGAGGACCCTCGTTTCAAGAACACCATCGGAATGAATGTTAAGTGATACTCAGGATTTGACTGGCCAGCGTTTCGGCGGTGTCTGATTCGTTAACTTCGACACGCTGCTGGGCCAGGGAATAGTCAGCCCGGCGCGAATCGTAACGGGCTCGCGCAGTCTGGTGATTGGGCGCCAGCGGCCGATCCGTTTGAGTGTTACTGATTCTCGTCCAGCACAGTTCAAAAGGCGCATCGAGCCAAACAGTCGCGCAATCGTGCAAAGCAATCAAAGTGCGGTTCGCGGGAATCGTCCAGGTTCCTCCGCCGAGAGCGATCACCCGGGCCTCTGAATTCTGAAGGACGTCACGCAGCGCCAAAGTTTCAACTTCACGGAATTGATGTTCGCCATCCTCTTTAATGATTTCCGCCGCCGAACGTCCTTCGCGATCGAAGATAAATGAGTCGAGATCGACGTGCGTACCTTCAAGTTGACGCGCGAGTTCTCTGGCCACGGTTGTCTTACCGCTGCCCATGAACCCGAGAATGATTATGCGTTGATGCATTTGGACTGCTGTCGGAGCGCGGCCATCCTTCCCGCGGTGTTTCATCTTTCAACCACTGAATCCAACAGCTGGAAGAATTCAGGAAACGAGATCGCAACGCAATCGGATTCTTCGATTTCGCTCTCACCATCCGCTACGAGTGCGGCCACAGTAAACGCCATCGCGATTCGATGATCGCCGCGTGAATTGATTTGCGCGCCGCGTAACTTGGTGGGCCCGCTCACACGCAGGCCGTCGTCAAATTCATCCACCTCGGCGCCCATTGCACGCAGGTTTTGCCCGGTGGTTGTGATGCGGTCGGATTCTTTAAGCCGAAGCTCCTGCGCATTGCGAATCTCGATACCACCTTCGATTTGCGAACCGACCACGGCGAGCAAGGGCAATTCGTCGATCGCGCCTACCACCAAATTGCCGTCCAGAATGCACAGAGGTCCCGTTTGGCTCAAATCACCTTCAGCGCTAACGCGAATCGTCCCACAGGGCTCGTTGTTCGCCTGCGGTGAATCAACGAGGTCAACTGCGCAGCCCATTTGTTTTAAGGCCTTGATAAATGCGGTCCTCGTGGGATTGATGCCCACGTTCGTAATTTCGAGCGACGAGCCTTTGAGCAGCGCCGCAGCCGCGATGAAATAGGTAGCCGAAGAAATGTCTCCCGGGATTCTTATCTCCCGGGCATCAAGAATCACCGGTCCAGCCACAGCCGCAAACGTCTCGCCTTCCAGCGAACCATCACCCATGGCAATGTTCGCCCCGAACCAGCGAAGCATTCGTTCGGTGTGGTCCCGAGTTGGCACGGCTTCAACGACTTTCGTGCGTCCGCCGGCGCTCAAGCCGGCCAGCAGGATGCACGACTTTACCTGGGCACTGGCCACCAGCAATTTGTATTCGATCGGTTGAAGCGGCTTTCGTCCGAGAATCTTTAGCGGCGCGAGTCCCTTGTCAGAAGAAATCTCTGCGCCCATCATCTCCAGCGGTTCGATAATTCTTTGCATCGGGCGCGATCGCAACGATTCGTCGCCGGTCAGCACGCTGGTGAAATTCTGCCCGGCCAAAATCCCCGCCAGCAGACGCATCGTGGTCCCGCTATTTCCGCAATCCAGCGGAGCGACAGGCGCGCTCATTCCATGGGTCCCCACGCCTTGAACAATTAGTTCGCCGTCCCTCGTTTCGATTTGAACTCCGAGCTGCCGCAGACAGGAAACGGTCGCCGCACAATCTGCTCCCGTCGAGTAGTTCTTGATTCGGGAAGTGCCGTTAACCAGGGCCGCAATCATTGCTGCGCGATGCGAGATCGATTTGTCTCCCGGCATCGTCAAGCGCCCCTGAATTCTTTTCGCGGGTTGAATGATCACGAACGAATCTTAACCTCTCAATTGCTATCGATGATAGTTGACAAGTAGTCGCCGCTTTAGCTGAGATGATGGCTGCGCCAAAGGCTTAGATTCTTGACACGCGACTAGCGGGCGTGTTACACGAACGTCCTCGTTCGCTAATTATTTAGCAGCAGCCGAACCGCAAATTCCCGGCGAGAAAGGCCGCGCCTTTTGTGACCGAACAAACGACTCGACTCGTTTTGCCCAGCCACATTGAGGCGGTTGCTGACGCTGCTGCCGCCGTGACGGACTTCGTCAAGAATTGCGGAGTCACGGAGGAAGCCGCGTTCGGTGTCGAGATGGCCGTGCGCGAAGCCGTGACCAATGCAATGGTGCACGGCAACCACGAAGACGAGGCGAAATTCGTTGAAGTCACTCTCAGTTGCCGGGACAATGAACTGGAAGTGGTGGTTGCGGATCAGGGTTCGGGATTCGATCCCGCGGAAGTTCCCGATCCGACCGATCCGGCGAACCTCATGAAGACATCAGGTCGCGGAATTTTTCTGATGCGCACCTTCATGGATGAGATCGAATGGCTGGCGCGCCCCGACGGCGGCACGACAGTGCGAATGACAAAGAGATTCCAATCAGACAACGAGGAGAAAGTGCAATCATGGCAGAACTCAACATCCGCGAGCGACAAGCCGGCGATGTGACCGTGCTCGATATGGACGGCCGGATTACGATCGGCGAAGGCAGCGTGGCCTTGCGCAGCGCGGTTCGCCGCTTGCTGGAAGAGGGTAAGAAGAAAATATTGCTGAATCTCGCGGGCGTCGGCTATATCGATTCCAGTGGCATCGGCGAATTAGTTTCCAGCTACACGGCGATTAATAAGGAGGGCGGGCAATTGAAGCTGCTCAGTCTGACGCAAAAGCTCCAGGATTTGCTCACAATCACAAAGCTGCTGACGGTTTTCGATGCTTACGACACTGAGGCCGAGGCGCTGGAAAACTTCAAATAGGCGTCTGGTTGAATGATTCGAACCAGGCAGGTGTTTTTGTCGTAAGTTATCCCGGAGGTTTTGATGGCTCAACTTAACATTAAGCAAAGACAAGCCGGCGACGTCATGATCCTGGATCTTGATGGCGAGGTCCGCATCGGCGATAGCGCTACCGCGCTGCGCAGCGCGATCCGCGAATTGGCGGCCACCGGCAGCACCAAGATTCTTCTGAATCTCGGCGGCGTGCGGTATATCGATTCGAGTGGCATTGGTGAATTGATTGCGAACTATACGACGGTGGGTAGAAGCGGCGGGCAGCTCAAGCTGTTGAACCTCACCGATAAAGTCCAGGACTTGTTGGTGATTACCAAGTTGCTGACCGTGTTCGACGTTTACGAAGACGAAGCAGAAGCGCTCAGCAGTTTCAAGTAGCTGCGGCGCGATCCTGTTTGTGAAAGCGGCCCAGTTTAATAGCTGGGCCGTTTTGTTGCTTGGATCGTTATTAGATAGCAAGCGAGGGCGCTTGCGCTCCAGTCGGATTGGCTTATGCTGGATTTGCAATGAAGACTGCCAGGTTCGACAAGGCCGCCGAAGAAGCTTTGGCCGCCGCCGTGCGCGAGATCGAAAGCCAGACGGCGGCGGAAATAGTGGTCGTCGTGCGCGGCCGCTCGGGAACTTATCGACAGGCTGATTACCTCTTTGGGGCGATCCTCGCGCTGCTCGGTTTGATCTTTGTCCTGTTCTCGCCCTGGGAGTTTCACACCTATTGGATCCCGTTTGATGTCGCAGCGCTGTTCGTGGCCGGCGCCTTTGTCAGTTCGCGCGGCGATTTTCTCCGCCGCTTGCTGACGACCAGGCAGTTTCGGATCAAAGCCGCGCGGGCCGGCGCGGCGGCTATGTTTTACGAGGCCGGGATCGCAAATACGTCGGCGGAAAACGGTGTGCTGATTTACCTGTCTCTGTTAGAACGCCAGATGGAAGTAATCGCCGACCGCGGAGTCCTGAAATGCGCTCCGCCGCTCAAATGGAATCAGGTAATTTTTGAGCTTAAACAGTTGGCTGAACAACCCGATCCGTCCCAGCTTGTTGCTGGTCTGCAAAACCTGGGCAAGCTGCTCTCTGAACATCTTCCCGCCACCGGTGAGAATCCAAACGAACTCGCGGACGGACCGCGCATCGAGCTGAAATGAAGCGTCGCCGATTGTTGATTGATCGATTGATGCTGCGCTTGCTCCTGGCCGGCGTTGCGGCGTCTGCCGCGCTCTTCCTGGCAACGGAAGTGTACGCCCGGGTCGGTGGCGGCGGCTCGTACGGTGGTGGCGGCGGAAGCGGCGGCGGCGGTGGCGACGGTGGTGGGGCCGGCGCGCTGGTTTACCTGCTGGTCCGCTTTCTGCTTTGGCTGACTATCGAGCATCCGGTCATCGGCATCCCGCTGGACATCATTGTTATTGCCGTTGTGATTTGGTGGTTTGCCAGGCCTTCGAAACGAAAAGTCGATCTATCTTCCACGTCGTTGTCGGTGTACACGCCGGACGCCCTCACGACTTCGCTGCAACAGCAGCAGAACGTTCAGCGGGCTTTCAATCAGTTGCGGCGTTTTGACCCGAACTTTTCCGAAATCATTTTCGTCGATTTCTGCTACGCCTTGTACGGCCGGGCGCACGAGTCACGAGGTCGCGGCGCGCAGGCACTCGACGAGCTGTCTCCGTACCTGAGTGATTCTGCGCGAGCTTCATTGTTGCAGTTGAATGCCGCAAATTTGAAAGCAGTGCAGGGAATTATCGTCGGAGCGATGCAGGTGACCGATGTGCGCGGACTCGATCAGCCGAGAGTGCAAATCACGGTCGACTTTGATGCGAACTACACCGAGTTTACGCCGCACGCCGGCGACCCTCGTGGGGAAATGAGTTATTACGTGCGCGAGCGCTGGTCGCTGGAGCGCAAACGCGAGGTGCTGTCGCCGGCGCCGGAGCAAGCGACCGCCCTGCATTGCCCCAAGTGTGGTGCTCCTTTACAGAAAGACACAGTGGGCGCTTGCGCGTTTTGTCATTCTAAGATCGAGAGCGGCGAATTTCAGTGGTACGTGCGCACCATCAACACGCTTCAGCGAGAGGCCAAGGGGCCGTTGCTGACTTCAGATGTTCCTGAGGTGGGTACGCTCAATGCGACCGTGATGCAGCCGAACTTTCCGGCCGTGCGAGCGGCCTTCGAGCAAAACAACCCGACTTTTTCGTGGGCGGATTTTCAGGCGCGCGCCCGTTTGATTTTCAACGAGTTGCAGTCGGCCTGGTCGACGTTAGAGTGGGAACGCGCGCGGCCATTCGAAACCGACAACATCTTTCAGATGCATCGCTACTGGATTGATGCTTACCAGCGTCAGGGACTACGAAACGCGCTCGACCAATGCCAGATCACCGCGATGCAACCGTCCCGGATCAAGGTCGATGCTTTCTATAACTCAATCACTCTTCGTATTTTCGCGCAGGGTTATGATTACACGGTCGACAAAAGCGGCCGCATCGTTTCCGGTTCGAACCGAAACCTGCGTAAATGGAGCGAATACTGGACCTTTGTGCGCTACTCAAAAGCCAAGCCCACCGCCATCCGGGCCGATCTAAATTGCCCGAATTGTGGCGCTCCTTTGAAAGTAAACGCGAGCGGTATCTGCGAGTTTTGCGGTGGCAAGATCACTTCAGGAGAATTTGATTGGGTGCTTTCGAAGATCGAGCAGGACGAAAGCTACACTGGATAAATCATTGACATTTGGAGTTTGAAGTTTTGGGCTGCCTTCTTCGCTGAAGGGACCGGGCGCATAACAAATTTTGCGTACGGTTCAAGCGATCGCGACACCAAATACCATTCCTTTGGCCCACTGTTTGCTGAGCACTTCCATGTTTACTCGTCAAAGCCTTGACGCTTCGCAACAGCCCTTGCTAGACTCGACCCAGATTCAAGGAAAACCCGAACACCAATCTTCGCGTAGCTTTTTGTCCATAGCAGAACCGCAAGGTTGAACTTGCCTGGTGCTCGTAAAAACTGTCGGAGGTGTAAAGGTGGGCTTCAAGGTCGGCCAGAAAGTTGTTTACCCCAATCACGGTATCGGTACAATCGAACAAATTGAACAGAAGCAAATCGGAGTAGAAGCGCTTCCGTTTTACACGCTTCGACTTGCCGCAACCAATTCCCTCGTTCTGGTTCCCGTTTCCAACGCTGTTGAAGTGGGCCTGCGACGTCCGATCACTTCGGGCGAATGCGAGTCGCTGTTTCAGGCCCTGGCCAATGATTTCGCGACGCCCCCCAGCGATTGGAAAGATCGGTTCAAGGATTTCTCAGACAAGATGCGGACCGGCAACATCTTTGAAGTCGCCGACGTGCTCAAGCATCTTAGCTACTTAAGCCAGATCAAACCGCTCTCTTTCCGCGAACAGCGAATGTTGGAACGGTCCCGCTATCTGGTGGTTTCGGAACTTGCCGCCGTTTGTCGTCAGCCCGAATGCAACATCGAACCTCGCGTTGATGCGGCACTGGCACAAGCCTGTAACCGGCATGATCGCCGATCAACCGGCCGCGTGCGCGTGGCCGCCGCAGGCGCACACTGAACCAAAACCAAATATTCCTTTGCGGGCGGGAATTCCCGGCCCTGCGATGAAGTCTGGCCAGAGCCATGCTAAGATGTAGCGAAAAGTTGCTCCCGCTACCTTTTACTGATACGTGATGGATGATCCTGCGAGTTATTTTCTGGCCTTTCTGGCTGACGACGTTGCGCCCTCCCCCAGCCTGACGACTATCGCCCTAAAGCTCCTGGCCGTACTTTTTTTTGTCAGCGCAAACGGTTTTTTTGTGGGCGCCGAGTTCTCGCTGGTTTCCGTGCGGCGTCCTCGTTTGGAAAGCCGGGCAGCCGCCGGCAGTAAGCGAGCCCAGGCTGCCCTGCGCTTGATGGATAATCCGGCCTTCTTTATTTCCGCAACCCAACTGGGGATTACGATCGCTTCGCTCGCGCTCGGCTGGCTGGGCGAACCGGCGGTCGCTGCTTTGCTCGAGCCGGCAGCCGTTGCGATTGCTCCGGCGGGCCGGGCCGCTTACGTGGCGCATTTGTTCGCAATCATCATCGCTTTCACGGCTATTACTTTTCTGCACATTGTCCTGGGCGAATTGATGCCAAAAATGGTGGCGCTCGAGCGGGCCGAAGGGCTGGCCTTAATGTTCGGGCGACCGCTGGAAATTTTCGGCAAAATATTTCGTCCTTTTATTCTGGTCTTTAACAAGACCGGTACGTTGTTGGCGCGGCTCCTGGGCTTGGAGGCGTCGCTTCAGCACACGGCGGTCTATAGCGAGGTTGAATTGCGACACCTCGTGGATATCTCGCGCGAGAGCGGCCACCTGCGCGCCGAAGAACGGCGTTTGATCCACCGGGTGTTTGAATTTTCCGACACGCTGGTGCGCGAAGCGATGGTGCCGCGGCCGGCCATCGCCGCGCTTTCTGATCACTGCACGCTGGCAGATATCAACAAAGCCTTTCAGCAGCATCGCTATTCTCGTCTGCCCGTATATCGCGATTCTCTGGATAACGTGATCGGGTTTATTCACAGCAAGGACCTGATTCCTTACCTGCTGCACTCGGAAGATTTCCGGTTAGAGTATGTGCTGCAACCGCCGATGTACGTGGTGGACACCGCGCGTTTAGAGGATGTTCTGCGGCAGATGCAGAAAGCCAAAACGCATTTTGGTTTTGTGGTTGACGAGCATGGCGGCATCGAAGGCATCATCACCCTGGAAGACTTGCTTGAAGAGATCGTCGGCGATATTTCCGACGAACACGATGAAGAGGTCAACGAGCAGATCAATCAGGTCAGCGATGGCGATTACATCCTGGACGGTGCGCTGGCGGTGCGCGATCTCAACCGGCGGCTTAAGACTTCTCTCCCTGAGTCAGAGGCGTATACGACGATTGGAGGATTTCTCATGACGGTCGCCGGTCATGTGCTGCAGCCCGGTGAAGTGATTGAACACAATGATCTGCGATTTACGGTTGAGAAAGTTGAGCGTCGCCGTTTGCTGGAAGTGAGATTGCGATGTCCTGAGAAGGAGCCGGAAGCCACGGTGGTCGGGTCCGCGCAGGCCGCATCCTAGAGTGCGGTATTGTTAGCTGGCGCGAAACAGATTACTGCTGAATCGCTTACCGTGATCCAGCCAGGTTCGCTCCAATTTGAAGCCCGTCTGCGAGCCCATCTCGGCCAGATTTTGCAAATCATACTTGTAGGCATTTTCCACGTGGATGCGCTCGCCGGCTTCGAACTTTGCCGTCATCTGCAGACCGCGGATGTCGATTGTCTGCGGACGCAGACTTTCGAGGCAAACTTCTACGCGACCAACCGCTTCGTTGTAGAAGGACCTGAGACCAAAGGCCCACAAATCAAAGTTCGCTCCGAGCTCGCGATTAATACGTTCGAGCTCGTTCACGATAAAGGCCCGCGTCACCCCGAGCGAGTCATTGTAGGCGGCCTCCAGCACGGCCCGATCTTTTTTTAAATCAGCGCCCAGCAATAAAGCATCGCCGGGTCGCAGGACATGACGAATCGCCCGCAGGAACTGCAAAGCCTCGTCCGGCTCAAAGTTGCCGATATTTGATCCCAAAAATAATACCAGGGCCGGTTTGGGTCCGAGATCGGGCAAAGCTTCCAGCGCCTGAAAGTAATCGGCCGCATAAGCCTCAATTCTCAAGCTGGGATACGAGTCCAGCAACGCCTGCGAACTCTCGCGCAAGGCGGAAGCCGAAATATCAACGGGGACAAAAAGCAGTTCCCGGCTTCGCCGCAGCAAGGCCTCGATGATGTTGCGGGTTTTCTCGGCGCTGCCACTGCCCAGTTCGATTAAGGTTTCGCACTCCGGAATCGCCGCCACGATCTCGTCCGCATGGTTCGCGAGGATCTCGTCTTCGGCCCGGGTCACGTAATACTCATCGATCTCGCAGATTGCCTCGAACAGGCGCGAGCCCACCTCGTCATACAGATACTTAGGGAAGAGTTGTTTCGGCGTAGCCGACAGGCCGCGGGCAATATCACGAGCGAACTCAACATGCCCGTTGCGGTGCGCCAGATCTTTGATTACCAGGCGTGACGCGGGGCCTTCTGGGGATAATGGTGTGCTCAAAATTCAGACCCGAACCGGTACCGAGATTAGTGAGTTTTCAGGCCGCGAATTATACGCGGCCCGGCATCGATAACAAAAAGGGGCAACCGGCTCGTGCCGATTGCCCCGTTAAGCGGCTTGCGCCAGCTGTTTAAGAATTTAGATGATCACGGTCCGAATGCGCGCGCCTGGCGCTCTGCGCGGGACCGTAACGTCGATTGCCGGAGTGGCGGGCACGACAATCCTCGGAATCCTGATGTTGATTTCGGGTACGTCGGGAACAGTGACCGAAGGGATGACTATCGTGCGTGAACCTAGCTTCCCGGTCTTGAACACCCCGCCGTTCGGATTCTTCTCAGGAGTTACAGTGATGGTCCGCGAGTTTCGGTCCCGCACCACTGTAAGCGTCACATCACCCGTTTCTTTCTTGCTCATAGCCCGGGTAAGATCGCCAGGGGAATCAACCTTCTCGCCATCGATTGCCGTAATAACATCGCCTGCCTTCAAGCCGGCTTTTGCGGCCGGACTATTTTCACTGACTGAGGTAATCAGCACGCCTTCCGACACCCCAAAGTATTCCGCCAGTTGTTTGGAAAGGGTTTGCGTGCTGACGCCGATACGACGATTGCCCAACGCAAACACCCAGTTTTCATCACCCAGCTTGCCCCATTCGATTTTCGGAAAGTCCTTTCCGATCTGGTTGAAGACGCCATCATGAATCTGCCCTTGCAGCAGTCCGTGAAAATCGCGCTTTGAGAGTGTAGCTGTGACCTCTTGTTCCGAGCCGGCCCGGCTAATGGTCAGGCGCACAGTTTGATCCGGCGAAGATTCTGAAACGAGCCGCGTCAACTTACGTACGCTGGTCACCGCCTCGCCGTCGAAACGAAGAATCACGTCATCTTTTTTCAGGCCCGCCTTTTCCGCCGGACTGTCCTTCAAAACTTCAGTCACGCCAACGCCGCGCACTTCGCGCAGGCCGTAGCGAGCCATGTTTTCTTTGCTTACGTCTTCGGTGCGCACGCCCAGATAGGAACCGCCATCGAGAAACAAGGAAAACGTCCGATCCGCGTTTCCGGGATCCTGGTCATCATCTACGAGAGTCATCGGCGCCGAATCCTGCGCGTAAACAATTCCTCCGGCTACCACGCCGCCGGCCACGATTAGGGCTAGAAACAAAGCCAATTTGTTGCGGGTCATTTCGCACTCCTCCGGTAAGATTTTGATGAGTTTCACGCGGCGGAATGGCGCAAGTTCCAAATTTGTTTAGTGGTTTTGACAGGCGGACTGACGCCAGTTAGCTAATGTCGGCTATTCTCTGCGTGGTTGTCGGTGAATATTTGAATTAGTCGCTGCCGAGAACGCTGAGGGGCGCACAGAATTCAAAAAAATTAGGGCACTTGCAGGCAGACAGCTACCTTTACATGATTGGATATTTGTCTGAAAAATTGCGAGTCGCCGAGCTCTTAGCTTCGATAGACTTCCTGCCCATCACTAATCTCTACCTCGATCCGGCCTTCGGACTGCGCAAAATCGAGGTGCGCGACTGCCTCAGAAACGGCGAGGAAGCGATGGACATCATCGGCGTCAGGAAACAGCTGGCGCGAGACTTCCCAGGCGGTCGCCCCGTTCTTGGGCACAAATCCAATGACGGCCGCTTGGCGTTCGCGGACGGCGCGCAGGTATCGATTGAAGAGCTCTTCAAAATCATGGATAGGTTCACCGTGGCCGCCGTAAATCAAGGTCGGCGCGAAACTGCGTACTCGCGCCAGGCTGACCAGATACTCGGCGAGGGATCTGAAACGCCGTGAGGGATCAATTGGGTCGGGCGAGATGACGGGATTCGGCGTGATGCGCTTTAGAACGCAATCACCGGCGATGATGGTGCGGTCCGCTTCGCGGAGGAACGAGCATGAACCCGGCGTATGGCCGGGCGTGTGAATCACCCGCAACGCGCCCGCGTCGAACTGGAGCTCAGTCCCATCGACGAGCTCGGTCCAATGATCGTCTTCCAGCGAGTCAGCATACTGGCGCACGTCATCGTACAACTGGCGCATCGATTGAATTTCGTTGTCGGGCACACCCGCGCGCTGTAGCAGACGCAGGCTGTCTTCGTGTTCCAGTCGCCCGACGCGATGTCCGGTTTCCCAATCGTGGACGAAGACTTCAGCATCTTTGGCTTCATCGCGGAGCGCCCGTGCTAAGCCACAGTGGTCTTCATGCGCATGCGTCAGGACGATGCGACGAAGATCGGTAACGTTGAGGCCGGCTTGGCGCAGGCCGGCGCGCAATGCATCGACGGCTTCCTTAGTCTTCGGCCCCGTGTCGATGATCGTGATCGGATCCTCTTTGATCAGATAGACGTTGACCGGCCCAATGTAGAATGGCGTCGGAAGTGAGATGGGAAGGATTTTCATCTAATCAGTGTTGGTTTTGATCTGAGATCTGAGATCTGAGATATCCATCATGCCTTACGATTTCGATTTCGGACTTCTTCAAGCTCGCGCAAGAATTCTTCTCTTTCGCGCCGCTGTTTGTCGATTCGTCGCGACTGGTTTGTTAAATAGCGAGCGCCTTTAATGTCGCTGTTCTGCAGCGAGTCCGCCCAAGCCCGAAGCTGCCGAGAAATTGATTCGGCGTTCAATTTGAGATCTGAGATCTCAGATCTCAAATCATTCAGGCCTCGCAATCTTTCACACAAACATAAGATCGATCGAGTCTCTCCGCACGAGCCCCGGGAAATGTAGAGAAACGTCAGAGTTTCCTGTGTCGTACCCCGCTCAAACCCTTCCGCAATATTGTTTGAGACGGACATGGCTGCGCGTTCAATTTGATCACACACGCTGCGATAACGGCGGAAGCTGGCAACGGACGTAAGTTCAAAGACTCGGACCGCGAGTTCGATAGCATCTTTCCATACGGGCAACTCTTCAAACCGTTTGTATTTCATCGACTTTCTCCTTGGAGTAGGTTGATAGAACTCAAAGGATTCTAGTCGGCGTGACAACCCTCACCTTCCCTCAAGCAAGAAACCGGTAGGCTGGACAGCGTTTATCCTAAGATGCAATTACGTTCGCAAACAGCCGCTGAATAAAAACGTAACTACAACCCGGTCGCTACCGCTCCCGGTTCTGACCTCATGATGATGCTCTTTAGTTAATTAATAAACGTACTTGTTCGCTTCGATCATTGACGCCGCGATGCGTTGGCGCGCGGCCACCGTGTTGATGGGCGTCATCTTGGTAAACCGACGCAGCGCAGCCAGCAGGGTGCGCAGTTCATCGCCTTCGGCCATCGCCGCAAGAGTATTCTTCGCGTGTGCTTCGATTCGTTCCACCGCGTCGTTGCAGAACACGCGCGTCATATCAACGAACCGTTCTGCCGCCGCCTCGCCCTGGGCGGCCGCAACTTTTTGCGTCCGCAGAATCGCCGATTCCATGGCGAAAGCATCCATGATGATGTCAGCCACGCCCATCAGAATCTCCTGCTGGTCGCCGAGCCCCATCATGTATTTCTGGGCCGCGGTGCCGAGGGTCATCAGCGCAACCTTCTTAGCGTTTTGCGCCAGCTTCATTTCGGCCGCGAGCAGACTCTCGTCAGTATCGAACGAGGGCATCGAAGGATTTAGAATTTCGTCCATCAATCCCTGCGCCGCCGGCAGCAAAGCCAGACGGCCGGTCATGGCCGCTTTCATGAGCCGGCCCGGAATGAGCATGCGGTTGATTTCGTTCGTGCCTTCGAAGATGCGATTGATGCGGGTGTCGCGATAAGCGCGCTCGGCCGGATAATCGGCCGAATAGCCGTAACCGCCAAAGATCTGCACCATCTCATCCGTGACATAGTTGCAGTATTCGGACAGGGCAACCTTGATGATCGAACATTCGGCGGCGTATTCCTCGATTGCTTTCAAACGCGCGTCCATGTCTTTCGAATCTTCGATCGCATTAAGACCCTCTTCAATCAGTCCCAGAGTGCGAAACGTCATCGCCTCGCCGACCCAGGTGCGAATGGCCATCTCGCCCAACTTGGACTTGATGGCGCCGAACGAGGAGATCGATTTGCCGAACTGTTGCCGCTCGTTCGCATATTTCACCGACTCAGTCATGGCCAGCTTCATGCCGCCCAGACACATGGCGCCCAGTTTGAAGCGGCCGATGTTGAGAATGTTGAAAGCGATCTTGTGACCCTTGCCGACTTCGCCCAGCAGATTTTCCACCGGCGCTTTCGCATCGCTGAGAATTAACGGCGTGGTGCTCGAGCCCTTAATGCCCATCTTGTGCTCTTCGGCGCCAGGGTGGCAGCCGTCCTGACGCTCGACAATGAAAGCCGTAAATTTGTCGCCATCAACTTTCGCGAAGACGACAAAGATGTCGGCGAAGCCGCCGTTGGTAATGAACATCTTCTCGCCGTTGAGAATGTAATGCGAGCCGTCGTCGCTTAACTTGGCCGTCGCTTTGGCGGCCATCGCGTCGGAACCTGAACCCGCTTCAGTCAAAGCGTAAGCAGTGATCAATTCGCCCGCGGCAATCCGGGGTAAGTAATTTTTCTTGGCCGCCTCAGTGCCGAAGTAAACGATTGGCAGCAAGCCAATCCCGCTTTGCGCGCCGAGCGTGGTGGCGAACGAAGCTGAGCGGCCCAGGTTTTCCGCGATGAGCGCGCTGCTGGTTTGATCGAGAGCGAGGCCGCCGTACTCTTCCGGAATGTTAGCGCCGATGAGGCCGAGATCCGCAGCCTGCTTCACCAGGTCGCGCGCCAGTTGCCAGTCTTTGTTTTCCAGCTCATTGATTCGCGGCAGAACTTCCGCGTCCATAAACTGGCGCGTGGTGTCCGCGATCATGCGATGCTCTTCATTAAAATCTTCCGGAGTAAAAACTTCGCTCGGGGTTCGCTCTTCGATCAGGAAACTGCCACCCTTAACGATCTCGTTTTTCTCGATTACGGCTGCCATAGAAATAGCCTTTCTGTGTAACGCAATCTGTTAGATTGCGAATGATTTGACTTAGGCGCGCAAACTGACAGTTTGCGTTACAACTTTTCAAAGATTCCCGCGGCGCCCATGCCGCCGCCCACGCACATCGTCACCATGCCGTAACGGCCGCCGCGCCGTTCCAACTCGCGCAGGATCGAGGCGGTAAGCTTTGCTCCCGTGCAACCCAGCGGGTGACCCAACGCTATCGCTCCACCGTTGACATTCACCTTATCGGGATTCAGCTCGAGCATCTTAATGACCGCCAGTGACTGGGCCGCGAAAGCTTCATTCAACTCGATGACGTCGATTTGGTCGAGCGTGAGGCCGGCGAGTTTCAGAGCCTTTGGAATCGCATAGACCGGCCCGATGCCCATCTCTTCCGGCGGGCAACCGGCAGTTGCGTAAGCGACCAGGCGGGCCATCGGCCTGGCGCCCAGCTGCTTCGCGCGCTCTTCAGACATCACGATCGCCGCGGCGGCCCCATCAGACATTTGCGACGAATTGCCCGCCGTGATCGTCCCGTTCATCTGAAACGCCGGTTTCAATTTCGCCAGGGCTTCGGGCGTGCTGTCGCGGCGCGGCCCCTCATCTTTGTCAAAGACAACTTCGCGACGTTGCTTTTTGCCTTTCGCGTCAAGCTCTTCAAAGGTGACTGAGAGCGGCACCGTTTCATCTTTAAACCGGTCGGCATCCAGCGCGGCGACCGCGCGTTGATGTGACCGTAGAGCGAACTCGTCTTGTTGCTCGCGCGTGACTTCATACTTGCGCGCGACATTTTCCGTCGCCAATCCCATGCTCAAATAAAAATCCGGATAGGTGTCCATCAAAGTCGGATTCGGACGAATGATATGACCACCCATCGGAATCATCGACATTGATTCCAGGCCGCCGGCGACGATGACGTTGGCGCCGTTGGTGCGAATGCGATCGGACGCCATGGCAATTGTCTGCAAGCCGGAAGAGCAAAAGCGATTGATGGTCATGGCGCTGGTTTCGACCGGCAAGCCGGCGCGGATGGCCGCGGCCCGCGCGACGTTCATGCCTTGTTCAGCCTCAGGCATAGCGCAGCCCATGATCACGTCATCGATTTGCGCCCCGTCCAGACCCGGCACTCGGGCAATGGCTTCTTTGATGGCGGCGGCGCCCATGTCGTCGGGCCGGGTGTCGCGCAGAGTGCCTTTAGGCGCTTTGCCAACGGCGGTTCTTACAGCAGAAACAATAACGGCTTCTTTCATTTTCAACTCCCTCGGCGGTTTTCTTTCCGCCTTTGCCCCTTAGCGTGAACCAATCTCACGCAAAGTCGCCAGGACGCAAAGGTGCATTCCTAATTCCGCAACGGCTTCCCGGTCTTCAACATGTGCCCAATGCGATCCTGCGTCTTGCGCGTGCCAATCAAAGACAGAAATGCTTCGCGTTCCAGATCGAGCAGGTATTGCTCGCTGACTTGCGTCGCATGGTTCAAATCGCCGCCCGTCAAAATCCGCGCGAGCTTCTCGCCAATTAAAGCATCATGATCCGAAATGTAACCCGCGCGCTTCATTAGATGCACGCCGAGCTTGAGAGTAGCCAGCGCCGGAGCGCCCAGCGCGAGAATGTCCGTGCGCGGCTGCGGTTGCACGTAACCGCTGGCCGCCAGCGCCAAAACTTGTTTCTTAGCGTCGGCGATCAGGCGATCGGCATTCATGGAAATTGAATCTGATTGGCGCAGGAAACCCAAATCGCGTGCTTCTTCCGCCGAGGTCGCAACTTTGGCCATGGCGATCGTCTCGAAAGCGCGCTTCACAAACGGAAACGGATCGGCATCCTTCATTCCTTCCGGAATCGAATCCATGGCGCGTACCAGCATTTCTTTGGTGCCACAGCCGGCGGGAATGATTCCCACGCCGACCTCGACCAGGCCGATGTAGGTTTCGGCCGACGCGCGCACGCGATCGGCGTGCAGGACCATTTCACAGCCACCGCCAAAGACCATTTGAAACGGCGCCACGACCACCGGCTTCGGCGAATAGCGCAAGCTCATGACCGACGATTGGAAGTAGCGGCCGATCATCTCGAGCTCTTCCCAGTTCTCATCCTGCGCTTCCATCAGCATTAGCATCAGGTTCGCGCCCACCGAGAAGTTCACGCCCTGATTGCCCACTACCAGGCCGAGAAAATTCTTTTCCGTCTCGGCAATCGCAAAACGCAACATCTCGAGCGTATCGCCGCCGATCGAATTCATCTTGGAATGAAACTCGAGACAGGCGACGCCATCGCCCAGATCAACCATCGAGGCGCCCGAGTTCTTCTTGATGACGCCGGTGCGATCCTTGAGTGATTTAAGAACGATAGTTCCCGGCGGGTCAGCGAGCGGCCGATATTCTTCCGAGGCAAAATCGTAGAAGAACTGTTGGCCGTCCTTCTGCCGGTAGAAAGACTTCACGCCCGCGTCGAGCATGCTCTGCACATTCGCCGGAACTGCGCGGCCTTCTTCCTTCAATTTAGCGACTGATTTCTCGACGCCGATCGCGTCCCAAACTTCAAACGGTCCCAGCTCCCAGTTAAATCCCCAACGCATCGCGCGATCGACTTCGACTACGTTGTCGGCAATTTCGGGAATGCGATCCGCGGCGTAGGTGAGCGTTCGCGAAATCGTCTTCCAAAGAAACGCGCCGACGCGATCCTTACCCCACACCAGGGCTTTCAATCGTTCGCGTGTGTCTTCGAGGTTCTTTGCCATCTCAAGCGACGGCAGTTTCACCTTTTGTGCTGAGCGATAGTCGAGAGTCGCGGTGTCCAGCGTCCATATGTCGCGTTTCCCACCTTCGGCTTTTCGTCTTTGATAAAAGCCGGCCTTGGTTTTATTGCCGAGCAGGCCGCGCTCAATCATCTTCGTGACGAACTCAGGCATGACAAACATGTCGCGCTCAGGATCGTCAGGAAGATTTTCGTGCAGGTTCTTGACCACGTGGGCGAAAACATCCAAGCCCACCAGATCGAAGGTGCGAAATGTGGCTGTCTTCGGCCGGCCGGCGGCGGGGCCGGTGATTTTGTCGACCTCTTCAATTGAATAGCCGTCATTGATCATCGTCTGCATCGTTACCAGCGCGCCGTAAGTTCCGATGCGATTAGCAATAAAGTTTGGCCGATCTTTGGCGACGACGACGCCCTTGCCTAAACGCTCATCGAGGAAGCCGGCCATCGAGCATGACACTTCGCCTTTGGTCCATTGGGTGCGAATCAACTCCACCAGGTGCATGTAACGCGGCGGATTGAAAAAGTGGATGCCGAGGAAATGGGCGCGGAAATCTTCCGTGCGTCCTTCGGCCAGCAGTGACAGCGGGATGCCGCTGGTGTTCGAAGCGACCACTGAGCCCGGCCGGCGATGTTGTTCTACTTTCTCGTAAAGGCCGCGCTTGATCTCCAGGTTCTCGACCACTGCCTCGATAATGAGATCGCAGTCTTTGAGTTTTGCCAGGTCGTCTTCAAAGTTGCCGATGGTGACCAGCGCAGCGCCATCCGCGGTGAAGAATGCGGCGGGTTTGGCTTTCCTGGCGCCCTCGAAACCGGCGCGCGCGATCTTGTTGGGATCGCCGGGGTCATCCTTCGGAACGATGTCCAGCAATAAGGTTGGCACGCCGGCGTTGGCCAGGTGAGCGGCAATCTGCGCTCCCATGGTGCCGGCGCCTAAAACAGCAGCTTTTTTGACCTGTATCATGGCCGCAAGATAATACTGAATGAGCATTCATTCAGCAAGTTTTGAGAGCCGGTTTTTATCGTCTCATCAGGGCAATGGCTCGGCCACTTCGATGAGCGGCAAGTTTTTGACTTGCCGAACACGAACCCTTGTTGTCTTCCAGGTTTCCAACCCTCGGTCACAGACCGGAGTCTATCTGCCCTTAACGGCAAGTCGAAGACTTGCCGCGCATCGGAGTGGCAAAGCCATAGCGGAAATAGACCGAGGAAAAATACTGAAGTATTTTCTGCACCACTAAAACGGTGCGGGTTGAAAGCGAGGCGCGCTCGTCACTCCTAAGTGCGGCTTGAAGGAGATTCGTACCACTTCAGTAAGTGAGCAAAACACCGGCATTCTTGATCGACTGTCACCAATTTACTACTCTAGTTTCTTCCCCGGCACCCCACTAATCTTGAATACTCTTCTTCATAACGAAAGGCATAATTATGACTTCGAGAGTCGAGCGGGCCGAAGACCGGCTGGCCGATTTCACGCGCGACAAGCGCATTCTTATTGTTTCTTTAATGGCTGTCATCATCGGCGCCCTTAGCGCCGTCGTCGCCAAGATTCTGATCTGGCTCATCGCCATCATCACCAACCTCGTCTTCTTTCAACGCTTCTCTTCCGAATTGGGTCCGCTGACCAATCATCGTCTGGGCCCGTTCGTAATTCTCGCCCCGGTCGTGGGCGGACTCGTAATCGGACTGATGGCCCGTTTCGGATCCGAAAAGATCCGCGGTCATGGCATCCCCGAAGCACTCGAAGCAATTCTTTTTGGCCGCAGCCGCATGGAAGGAAAAGTAGCAGTGCTAAAGCCCGTGTCATCGGCGATTTCTATCGGCACCGGCGGACCTTTCGGTGCTGAAGGTCCCATCATCATGACCGGCGGCGCGGTCGGCTCGCTGTTCGCGCAAATGTTTCACCTGTCACCTGCCGAGAGAAAGACTCTACTAGTGGCCGGCGCGGCGGGAGGCATGGCGGCGATCTTTGCTTCTCCAGTCGCCGCCGTCCTGCTGGCGGTCGAGCTGTTGTTGTTTGAATGGAAGCCGCGATCCTTTATCCCAGTCTCGATTGCCGCGGCCGTGGCTGGGGCCTTACGAATTCCGTTGATGGGATCAGGTCCAATATTTCCGGTCACCGCTCATGCACCGTTGGGAAGTGAAGGTCTGATTCTCGCCTTAGTCGTTGGGATTATCGCGGGCCTCGCGTCTGGGGTGCTAACGACTCTGGTTTACGCGTTCGAGGATCTGTTTACCAAGATTCCGTTGCACTGGATGTGGTGGCCGGCGATTGGCGGCTTATTCGTGGGCATTGGTGGCTGGTTGGATCCACGAATCCTCGGCGTTGGTTACGAAACAATCCATTCGCTGTTGCGCGGAGAATTAATTGGGCCAATGGTCGCGGGACTCTTGATCGGCAAAGCCCTCATTTGGTCGATCTCACTGGGCTCGGGTACTTCGGGTGGAGTGCTGGCGCCGCTGTTAATTATGGGTGGCGCTCTCGGCGCGATTGAAGCGCGCTGGATGCCGATGGGCGACGCCGGCCTCTGGGCCATGATTAGCATGGCCGCGATGATGGGTGGCACGATGCGCTCGCCGCTGACCGCCATGGTCTTCACGCTCGAGCTCACCCATGATCTTAATTTGTTGCCGGGATTGCTGGTCGCCTGCATTGGCGCACATGCAGTCACGGTGTTGGCTTTGCGCCGCTCAATCCTGACCGAGAAAGTTGCTCGCCGCGGTTTTCACGTTAACCGTGAATACGTCGTGGATCCTTTGATGGGGTTGCGCGTGAGTGAAGCTATGGATCGGCAACCTCCAAAGATTGCCGCATCGATGAAGCTGGCGGATTTTTCCGATCGGATTGCCAATCGCGATCCACGGCTCTCGCGCCGGCAGGGCACGATCATAGTGGATGACGCCGGGGCGCTGGCCGGGATCATCACCCGCGGTGATGTCGTGCGCGCGATTGAACAGTTCGACGATCCGAATCTGACTGTGATTCAGGCCGGCAGCCGAAATATGATCGTGACTTATCCCGATGAAATTCTTTATGAAGCGATCGAGAAAATGCTGCGTCACGACATCGGACGACTGCCCGTCGTCAGTCGCGAAAATTCAAGAGAGGTAGTTGGCTATCTCGGAAGGGCGGCGGTGATGACCGCGCGGCTACATCGCATGAAAGAAGAGCAGGAACGCGAGCCCGGTTGGTTACAGGGCCTGGCGTGAGCCTGTAACGCAAACTGTTAGTTTGCGATGCTGGCTGGGGTGATGGTTTGAGAGAATACGCAAACTAACAGTTTGCGTTACATCTCGTGGCGGTTCGACAGCGCTTTGTCCATCGTTACTTCATCGACGTACTCGAGGTCGCTGCCGACGGGCATGCCCATCGCCAGGCGCGTTACACGCAGGCCGAGCGGTTTCAGCAGACGACTGATGTAATTCGCGGTTGCTTCGCCTTCGGTGTTGGGATTGGTGGCCAGGATGACTTCCTGGACTTCGACACCCTCGTTGTTTTCCGGCTTCAGCCTGGTCAACAAATTGTCGAGCCGCAGATCGCTCGGCCTGATTCCCCGAATCGGAGAAAGCGAACCATGCAGTACGTGATAGAGACCTTTGTAGCTGCGGGTCTTCTCGACCGCAACTAAATCGTAAGGCTGCTCGACAACGCAGAGCAGGGAACGATCCCGCGAAGGAAGGGAACAAAACCGGCAGGGATTAACGTCCGTGAGGTTGTTGCAAACTGAACATTCTGTAATGCGCTGTTTGACTTCCTGAAGTGCCTGGATGAGCCGTTCGACCTCGACGTCAGGCGCCCGCAGAATATGAAAGGCGAGCCGTTGCGCGGACTTTTGCCCGATACTCGGCAGGCGTTTGAATTCGTCGATTAGTTTGGTGACGGGCTCTGCGTAGTCAAGCATTGTCTTAGTGCTTTGTACTTTGTGCTTGGGTGTTAGTCTTCTGACAAGTGGTACGAGTGACTTTTGAGTGACTCCTGGCGAAAGAGATCAAAGGACAAAGCTCTAAGCCCAAAAGCACGAGGTCGCGCACTTCAGCTAGAACAAATTTCCGAGTCCGGGTGGCAACATCGATCCCAGCTTGCTCTTCATGGCTTCGTTTACTTTGCGATTGCCTTCATTGATGGCGGCGACGATCATGTCCTGAAGCATTTCGATGTCGTTTTCCTTCACGATTTCCGGATCGAGTTTGAGCGCCAGGATTTCGTGATCGCCCTTCATGGTGACGTTGACGACGCCCCCACCGGCCGACGCTTCGACGCGCATTTCCTCCATCTCATGCGCCATCTTCTCTTGCATCTGCTGCGCCTGCTTCATCATGGCCTGGATGTTCATGCCGCCTGGGAATTTCATTGTTTGTGATCCTCGCTGTGGTTAATCTTGATCGCGATAAGCTTTACTCAGCATCGTAGCCGTCATCGGTCGTGAATGCAAAGAACGCCGAAGAGTGCGTAGCTTCACGCTTCACGACATGGTATAAGCCCTGAGCCGATGTCAGAGAGCCGAGCACATAACTCAATAGTTGACGTGTTAGGAACAGCCCTCCGAGTCGTGACTTTTCGAGCAAGTCAGACCGAGCTAAGACATCTGAGTTGGCGGCACCTGGCCTTTGGCCTTCTTTGCACGTGGCTGGTAGGCATGGGCCGTTATTGGGACAATCCACGCGTCAGTTTTTGGCAACACCTGGGCGTCGGCTCGATCATTTACGTCTTCCTGCTTTCACTTTTCCTGTGGTTGATAATTTGGCCGTTGCGCCCGCGACACTGGTCTTACTTCACGGTGCTCACCTTTGTGTCTTTAGCCTCGCCGCCGGCGGCAATTTACGCCTTTCCAATTGAACAATTTGTGAGTCTGGGCACCGCGAACTCGGTTAACGCATGGTTTTTGGCGATCGTCGCCGCCTGGCGGGTAGCCTTGTTGGTTTTCTTCTTGCGCCGCCTGGGTGAACTAGGTTGGTTTTCGATTATTATTGCTACGCTTCTGCCACTGACAATCATCGTGACCACGCTCGCGATCCTCAATTTAGAGAAGGTTGTTTTTAATATGATGGGTGGCCGAAGAGATCCTTCGCCTAATGATGACGCGTACGAGGTACTTATGCTGCTCACCTGGGCCGCGTTTTTGATCTTCATACCGTTGGTGATTATGTATGTGGTACTGATCATTGAGGCCGTTGCGCGCTCGCGCCGCGCTGCTTCCATTTTAAGAGATGGTGCAAAATAATTTGGTCGAGCGGACACTCACTGCTGAAATCAAACTGCGTTACGATTTGTCTCCCGCTGCGGACGAATCTGCCCCGCTCTTAATCACGCTTCATGGTTACGGCGCCAGCAAGTGGCATGCAATGCGCGAGGCCCGGCTGATCGCCGCTGACGGGTTTGCTTTAGCCGCCTTGCAGGGGCCGCATCAGCATTTGCGCGAGCCGAAAGAGAAGGGCGGACCGCTCCGTTACGGCTTCGGCTGGCTGACGAATTTTCGTCCGGAAGAATCGGTGACCCTCCATCATCGCGCCTTGCTCGACCTGATCGCCGCGCTAATTGATGAAGGCGTGGCTGACGCGAAAAGAATTTTCCTGCTCGGGTTTTCACAATCGTGTGCGCTGAACTATCGCTTTGCATTCACTCACCCGGACGTTTTGCGCGGGGTGATTGGGATTTGTGGCGGCCTGCCCGGTGACTGGGAGACCAGTCCGCTCTATCAGCAAACCGGCGCCGCAATCTTTCATCTGAGTGGAGAGCGAGACGAGTTCTATCCGCCGGCCAGGGTTGAGAACTATGCCGCGCAGTTGCGGCAACGGGCCGCGGACGTCGCGGTCCGCAGCTATGACGCGGGCCACGAAATTGTGCCGGCGATGCGGGCTGATTTGCGCGAATGGCTAAGGCAAAAAGCCGCGGTTTAGCGCGTCAATAATCCAGATGGGAACGCGGCGGACCGTTCCGGCGTCTAAATCAAAACAGAAACCCTTCCGATGAAACGGTACCTTTTAATTCTCATAGCTCTCGCCTTCGCCATAGCCCTCGCCGCATGTCAACAACAAGTCGCCCGAACACAACCGCCGCTTAGACCTCCGGAACAGCAAACCGAAACCCGCGCGCTTCCGGCCAACAGCTCGCCGAACCTGAAACTGGTGATCGACGGCGCCGTCCATCAGATTGGCATCACGACCAGCTACGATCCTTCTTATCAGAAGCTTGATTATCCCAATGGCGACGTGCCGATTGAAACCGGAGTTTGTTCCGATGTGATCGTGCGGGCTTTCCGCAAAGCTGCGATCGATTTGCAGAAGGATGTGCACGAAGACATGAAGTCGAACTTTGGTGCCTATCCAACCAAGTGGGGATTAAAGAGCACCGACCCGAATATCGATCACCGCCGCGTACCCAATCTGCAAACCTACCTTTCGCGCAAGGGTAAGTCGCAGGAAATCACGAGCAGCCCCGACGACTTCAAACCCGGTGATGTGGTGACCTGGGATCTGGGTGGCGGAGTCGATCATGTCGGCCTGGTCACCAATGTCTGGTTCAAGCCTTCACAGCGATATCTGATCGTGCACAACATCGGCGCCGGCACCCGCATGGAAGACGTGCTCTTCAATTGGAAGATTACGGGGCACTACCGGTATTTCTAGAAACCACCACAACTCGGCAAAAGTCATGAAGTCAGAACCGGGAGCGGTAGCGACCGGGTTCTTGCAGGCGCGCAGCGCCGTCAGTGAATCGCCGCGACCGTCAGGTCGTGGATCGAAATCGCCCCACCTTTATCAGAGGCGCGAAGCGCCGGCATTGCGTCACCTTCAGTGCCGCACCTTCGGCGCTCGCGACTCAATTAATCGCTCCAAACCCACGGCCTGACGGCCGGCGCTACTGACTGACGGCGCTGCGCGTCTCTTTCCCGTACGCCAAACTTCCACACTGCTGTTGTCGGCGCAAACTAACAGTTTGCCTTACAAAGCTAGCGCCTTTCGGTGCGCCATGTTATAAGGACGCCCCTACAGGCGCTTTGATCATGAACGGATATCGTTTTCGTAATAATCCATCATTTGGGCCGCGCGTTCGACTGGCGATCGTGCTGATTGCGCTGGGAGTGGGCAGCCTGTTGGGCTTCAGTCAAAACACGCTCTCGGCGCAAACAAAGTCTGAGGCCGCTATCCGCGCGGTGCTCGACGCGCAGGCGGCAGCCTGGAACCGCGGTGACATTGAAGGCTATATGGATGGATATGATCGCTCGCCGAAAACTGAGTTTGTCGGCGGCGACAGCATCACGCGTGGCTGGCAAGAGGTCTTTGATCGATATAAGAAAAAGTACGACACGCGCGAGAAGATGGGCACGCTCACTTTTTCCGAAGTCAAAGTCACGATGTTGACTCCGAGTGCGGCGCTGGTGCTGGGCCGCTGGCGACTTAAACGCGCGACTGATGAGCCGCACGGCGTATTCACTTTGCTGTTTCGGAAGCGAAAAGCCGGCTGGCGCATCGTTCATGACCACAGCTCATCCGCGTAAATAAGTCAGAACCGGGAGCAGTAGCGACCGGGTCAAGACTTAACCAGGTCACACATTGTATGGACTCGACCCGGTTGCTACCGCTCCCGTTCTGATTCCATGACGGAAGAATCAAATCTTTCCACGATCGGGCGCGATGTCGAAGCGCGCAGCGCCTCTCTCAAAAAAGAACTCGGTTTACGCGATCTCGTCCTCACTCAAGTCGTCTTTGTATTCGGCACGGTCTGGGTTGGTTTCGCCGCCACGCTCGGACGTTCGCAGATGGCCTTCTGGCTAATTGCGATCACGACTTTCTATCTGCCGCTCGCTGTCGTCGTCATCTATCTCAACCGCCTCGCGCCTTTGGAGGGCGGCCTGTATCAATGGGCCAAAGTCGGCTTCGGAGATTTCCTGGCTTTCCTGGTCGCGTGGAATTTTTGGATTTTCGGCATCCTCGTAATGTCCGGCATCAGCCTTATCATTAAGAAGAACATTGCTTATGCCATAGGGCGGCGCGCCAACTGGATGCACGAGAACAAGTGGATGACCACACTGGTTTGCGTGGTTCTTATGACGTTCATTGTGGCCGCTTCGCAGAGAGGCTTGGCCCTGGGCAAGTGGGTGCAGAACTTTGGCGGAGTTATGCTGATTGTCACGGTCGCCATTTTGATCCTGATGCCGTTTATCACGGCGGGCCGCGGCAGTTTGGCGAACTATCATCCATTTTCACTGAGCCTGCCGGAGATAAATACTCACAACGTCAACGTCTGTAGCAAGCTGGCGGTCGGCGCGCTTTCCGGTTTCGAGTACGTGGCGATCCTGGCCGGTGAGTGTCGCGCCCCGGCTCGCAACATCACGCGTTCGGTGATGATCTCGGCGCCGATTATTGCGCTGATGTTTATCCTCGGTACCGCCTCGGTCCTGGCGTTTGTCTCTCCCGACAAAGTGGACCTCATCGCTCCAATCCCCCAGGTTTTCAGCCTGGGCTTTCACTCGCTGGGCTGGGTGTCAATTCTGATTTCGATCACCATCTTTGGCGTAGCTGCGCGGCAGATCGCTTTGATGAGTATTTATTTTGCCGGGAACACGCGTCTTCCCATGGTCGCCGGGTGGGACGACCTCCTGCCGGCCTGGTTTGCGAAACTGCATAAGCGCTATCGAACGCCGGTAAACTCGATCCTGTTTGTGGGCGTGACCACCTTGCTGTTCAGCCTCGTTCCTTTGATTGGGGTGAAAGAGGCCGAGGCGTTTCAGTTTCAGGACAATGCGGCGAGCGTGCTTTACGCCTTGATCTACATGGTGCTGTTTGCGATTCCCATTCTCGCGATGAAACGCTTTGGCGTGCGCTTTCCGTGGTGGCTGAAGGGCGCGGCGGTGGTAGGCTTGCTGATGTCCATGGTCGGGGCTTTCTTCACTATTTTCCCGATTATCGATGTTCAGAGCCGATTTTTATTTGCCGCGAAAATCATTGCGGTCGTAGTGATCGCCAATGCGATTGGCGCGGCGATCTATCTGCTGGACAAGAAGCGAACGAAGGTAATTTCCTGATTTCGGCTTTGCGAATGTTTGCGCCTTTGCGTGAAATTGAGCCTACAAGAAGAACACTCGAGACCGAGATAGTTCTGGCGCTCATTTCTGGTATTCGCGGTGACGCTGTGATAATTCTCACGCCATCGTCAGTAAATCAGTCTGTCTAAGGAGCAGTGTCACATGAGCAAAATCAATTTTGGCCGCGTCCTATTGGGTGGTCTGGTTGCGGGTGTGGTTCTGAACTTCTTCGAGTTCCTGCTTAATGGCGTCGTGCTTCATGGTCAGATGGAAGCCGACTTCAAGCGCATGAATTTGACGCCGCCCGGGACCGGTTTTGTCGTCTATGCCGTTGTCGGTACGCTGGTGTTTGGGGTGGTCGCGGTGCTGCTCTATGCGATCATCAGAACGCGGCTCGGCCCTGGTCCCCGAACGGCAATTCTGACGGCCATCATTCTTTGGTTCTGCATCTACGCTTACGCCGGAGTTATCAACATGATGTTGATAAATATTCCGGCCAACGTGATCCTCTTTATCCTGGGTTGGGGCGTCGTCGAATACAGCGCCGGGCTGCTGGCGGGAGCGGCGCTCTATAAAGAGGAGTGAAGTCAGCCCACGGAAGTTCATGTCTGACACTCTCGCCGTCCTTAATTGCTCACAACTGGTAACGCTGGCGGGCGCCAAGCGGCCGCGCACGGGCGGCGATCTTCGCCAGCTGGCCATCGTTGAAGACGGCGCCCTCCTGATCCGCGGCGAAGCGATTGAAGCCGCCGGTCGCCGGCGTGAAATCGAAAGCCTGATTCCCAACGATGCCGAGGTGATCGATGCGGGCCGGCGGGTGGTAATGCCGGGCTTTGTCGATGCCCACACGCATCCAGTCTTTTCCGGCATTCGGGCGAATGAATTTGAGCAGCGAGTAAGCGGCGCGACTTACCGCGAGATCGCGGCCCGCGGCGGCGGCATTCGATCGACCGTGCGGGCCACCCGCAACGCGAACGAGAAAGATCTCGTAAAAGCAGGCAAGCGTTACGCTGATTGGTTTCTACGCACCGGCACCACCACGGTTGAAGCGAAGTCGGGTTACGGCCTGACTTTGGAAGACGAGTTGAAGATCCTGCGCGCGATTCGGGAGTTGAACGAGCAGACACCGCTCCGCTACGTCCCCACGTTTCTGGGCGCACATGACATTCCGTCTGAATACAAATCTCGTCGCGAGACCTACATCAATCTCGTGATTAACGAGATGCTGCCACGTGTCGTGGAAGAAAAGCTGGCCGAATACTGCGATGTGTTCTGCGAAGAGGGTGTGTTTACGACTGACGAGACGCGGATGATTCTGGAGGCCGCCCGCAGTCATGGCCTCGGTCTGCGGGTTCATGCGGACCAGCTTTCGTTATCGGGCGGCGCAAAATTGGCAGCTGGGTTGAAGTGCGCCACTGCCGATCATCTCGAGCATACGGATCCCGCGGGCATTGCGGCGCTCAAAGTGGCCAGGGTGCAGCCCGTCCTGTTACCGGGCTCAGTCTATGCGCTGGGCTCGCAGCAATATCCGGCGGCGCGGCAAATGATTGACGCGGGCTTGGGAGTAGTTCTAGCAACTGATTTCAATCCGGGATCCTCGCCGGTGCCTTCAATGCCGATGGTGCTTTCGATTGCCTGCACGCAAATGAAGATGACCCCGGCTGAGGCGATTACCGCCGCCACGGTGAATGCCGCCTACTCACTGGGACGAGGTGACGACATTGGCTCGCTGGAGAAAGGAAAGCGCGCCGATTTTGTGATTCACGATTGCGAGGACTATCGCGAGCTGGCTTACTTCTTTGGGATCGAACATCCCTGGCGCGTGTATGTGGGGGGGAAACTTGTGAGTCAAAGGCCCGACCGTTAGGGGAGCCGTCTTGTTGATAGTGAGGCGCGCGATAAAGTGGCCCTCCCTTACGGCCGGCCTTATGACACAATCAGAAAATTTCTATTGACCGCTTCGCGCTTCTTTTTTATTATCACCCTCAACACTGGAAAGGAGGTGATCCAACGCATATGAGTTTTCATCACAGTGAGGTGGCTGAGACCTAGCCTCAGGAATCAATAATCTGGATTTGTTCGGATTGTTTTCCTGAGCGAGTTTCACTGTGACACCTTCTTTCCGAAGGTCACAGCCGCAGGTCAATCCCAACAGTTCACCGGAAAGCCGCTCGTGCATTCACGGGCGGCTTTTCTTCTGTGGCCCAGGCTTTAGTCTTTGGATTCCGAATCGAACTGCGACTGGGCCGCCCTTCTTGACTATCAACCCGCACGCGCTTATAGACATCAAAGGAACGTCCGCGATCAAAATCATCCCGAGTGGCCAAGAAGTCTGAATCAGCGTCCCCTGTTTTTTATGACCCCCGCGGGCGCCGCTGGCGTCATGTGCGGCGAACTTATCTCGCCCTGGCGATTGGCGCGACGGCGGTGACCGCAATCTTCATTGCCAGTGTTCTGGCAAACCCACTGCTGCCGCAGCTGAATTTGCGGCCACTGCAAAACCTGCCGCGCTCGACCGATTTAAAGCCGCAGCCCCGCGCCGTAATGCCCACCGCGCGCGAGGCCAAGGCGAAAAAGGCCCAGGCAGAGCTGCAAAAAGCCCTTTCGCAAACGCGCGTCGTTCCGGGACGTCATGCGGAGTTGCTCCCGGTTGCGCCGCCACCCGCGAGTACGCCGCTGCCGGCGCCGGCGAGTTTTGGCGCCAAGCAACTCTCGATCGGTTTCTATATTGATTGGGACGAATCGAGCTATTCGTCGCTGGCGCGAAACCTGGACCGGCTCGATTGGGTGATGCCGCAGTGGCTTCACCTCGCTCAAGCAAAACCGGGCGAGAGTCCCATTGCAGACGAATTGAATGATCCGCAAGCGATCAAAGCCTTGAATTTGATCCGGCAACAGCGTCCCCAGCTTTCCATCATTCCCATCGTGCAAAACTTGAGCGACGAAAAATGGGAGAAGGACTTGCTGGCGCGTGCGGTGGGTGACGACAGCTCGCGGCAAGCGCTGATCAACGCGCTGGCCCAGTTCGTCGAGCAGAACAAATTCGCCGGCATCGGCGTCGATTTCGAGGAAACGCCGCTCGAAACTCAGCCCAACCTGCTGCGCTTCATGCAGCAATTGTACGCCGCCTTCAAGCCGCACGGCTGGATCGTCGTGCAGGCGGTGCCGTTCGACGATGCGGCCTGGAAGTACAAAGATTATGCCGCCGCCAACGACTATCTGATGTTGATGGCTTACGACGAGCACTACGCGAGCAAGGATTTCGGATCCATCGCTTCCCAGGGATGGTATGAAAAGCTTTTGGCCAAACGAATGAGCGAGCTGGATCCGGCGCGCACGATCATTGCGCTCGGCAACTATGGTTACAATTGGCAGGAAGGCCAGACCGCCAGTGAAGTAAGTTTCCAGCAAGCGGTAATCGACGCGCGTGATTCCGACGCCCAAATCGAATTTGATCCGGACACGCGCAATCCGCACTACGACTACGAAGAAGAGGACGGCTCGCATCACATCGTGTGGTTCCTCGACGGCGTCACGGCTTTCAATCAAATGCGCGCTGCCAGTGGTTACCACCCCGCGGGTTTTGCTCTGTGGCGGCTGGGCTCTGAAGACCCTTCGATCTGGTCGGTGTTCGGCGCTAATCAAACGAATCCGGCGCCGGAATCTTTGAAGCGCATGTCCTATGGTTACGAAGTCGATTTCGAAGGTTCGGGCGAGTTGCTGAAAGTACTCGACCGCCCGCACGAAGGTCAGCGCGGGATCACCGTCGACAGCAAGACCGGATTCATCGCTTCCGAAACTTACGACAACAATAATATTCCGACGTCCTACGTCATTGAGCGCACCGGTGATCATCCGGGCTGGATTGCGCTGACCTTTGACGATGGGCCAGACCCGCGGTGGACTCCGCGCATCCTCGATATCCTGTCGCAGGAAAAAGTGCCGGCTACATTTTTCGTGATGGGCAAGAATGGCCAGGCAAATCCCGACTTGCTGCGCCGGATCGTGAACGAAGGCCACGAGATTGGTAACCATACCTTTACCCATCCCAACCTCGGCGAGATTCCCGGCAGAATTACCGATCTGGAATTGAATGCGACGCAGCGGCTGATCGAATCGATCACGGGGCGCTCAACGGTGCTTTTTCGCCCACCTTATTTCGGAGATGCTGAAGCGGACACGCCGGAAGAAGCTGAGTCCGCGATTCGCGCAAAAAATCTGGGCTACATTATGGTGGGCTTGCGTATCGATCCCGGGGATTGGAAACCCGGCGCGACAGCCGATCAAATTGTGCGAGAGACCGAGAGCCGCGCAGCCGATACCAATCCCGAAACCCGCGGTCAGGTGGTGCTGCTGCACGATTCGGGTGGTAACCGCGAAGCCACGATCGAAGCTTTACCAAGATTGATTCATGACCTGCGCGCGAAAGGCTTTACGTTCGTGCCGGTTTCCGCCTTGGGCGGCTGGTCGCGTGATCAGGTGATGCCGCCGATGTCCGGGACGGAAAGCCTTTATACGCGAACGGACACTGTAGCTTTTCTCGTGCTCTCGACCGCCGGTTGGCTTTTGCAGTGGGCATTTTTGATTGGCATTGTGCTCGGCGTGGCCCGCCTGTTGGTAATCGGCGCGTTGGCCTTGGCCCAATGGGCAAGATCGCGAAAACGCGAACATGAGCATGCTGGTGAGCAGTACGAACCGTTTGTCTCGATCATTGTGCCCGCTTACAACGAAGAGTTTGTGATCGAGGCGACTATCCGCAGCCTGCTGAATTCCGATTACGACAATTTTGAAATCATCGTGGTTGATGATGGCTCGCACGACCGGACGAGTGAGGTGGTGCGCGAGCATTTTCGGGACGAGCCTCTGGTGCGGTTATTCACCGAAGACAATGCGGGCAAGTCTGCGGCATTAAATTTTGGTCTGCGTCAGGCGCGGGGCGATGTGATTGTGGCGCTCGATGCCGACACTCAGTTTCCCGCTGAGACAATTCGGGCGCTGGCTCGGCGGTTTGTCGATCCAAGGATCGGCGCGGTCGCTGGTAATGCGAAAGTCGGAAATCGCATCAACATCGTCACCCGTTGGCAGGCGCTGGAGTACGTGACGTCGCAGAACATGGACCGCCGCGCTTTTGCCAGCTTGAATTGCATTACCGTGGTTCCCGGCGCAGTGGGCGCCTGGAGAAGGGAACTGATCGAAGCGTGCGGCGGCTTTAGTGATGACACGCTCGCTGAAGACCAGGACCTGACACTCCAGATTCGCAAACGTGGTTACAAGATTGGTTATGAAGAAACCGCCATCGGCTGGACCGAAGCCCCGCAGACTTTGCGCGCGCTGGCGAAGCAAAGATTTCGCTGGGCCTACGGCACTTTGCAATGCCTCTGGAAACACCGCGACACGTTGTTCCGTCCACGTTATGGCGCGCTCGGTTTCGTTGCCATGCCGAACGTTTGGATCTTTCAGATTGTCTTTCCGCTAATCTCGCCGGTGATGGATCTGCTTTTGATCTACACCTGCTTATCGGCGCTGTTGGATCGAATTGAGCAACCTTCGGCTTATTCGTTTACCAATCTGAAGCAAGTTCTCTTCTACTACGCGCTGTTTCTGGCCGTCGATTGGACCGCCGCCTGCTTTGCGTTTCTGCTGGAGAGAAAAGAACGCTGGCGTTTGCTTTGGTGGTTGTTCCTGCAACGCTTCTGTTACCGGCAGGTGATGTACTACGTCATGATCAAGTCGGTGCAGACTGCCATTCGTGGCGCCATTGTTGGCTGGGGCAAGTTGGAGAGGAAAGCAACGGTCGAAGCGCAGCCTTGAGTGGCACAGACCTCAGTCTGTGATGTCCTGGTTTGTAACGCAAACTGTTAGTTTGCGAAGTGTTTGGCTAGCGACAATCACAGACTAAAGTCTATGCCACTATCACCAACAGCCCGCGTAGCTTATGTCTACTATTTGCCAGGTCTCGCCGTTGTCATATGAGGTGAACCAAACCCAGAAATTGGAGTGCAATTCGATCCGCCCGGATTATCAGAATAGATGGGATCGCCGCCGCCTCCGCCGGGCGATGAAGGTACACAGACCGGTGTGCAGAAAGGTGCGGGAAGCCAAAAGGTTGTTCCGCTGCAAGGCGGCGGAGTTGGAGTGGGCTCGGGACAGGGATTTACGACACAGCATGCTCCAGCGCGGTGATAACCGAGCGGGCAACCGGAATCGGTGACCGGAGTTTCTGGGTTGGCACATTCGTCAGCCGGGAACGCGGCGCTGGGATCGGAGCAAGCGGCCGGACAGCTTTCTGGTGTCGGCGTTTGAATGGGCGTAGACGTTGGTGATGGACTTGGAGTCGGTGGTGGCGTTGGGCTGTAACCCGGACAAGAACTCGACGACACAATGTCATCTTCATTACATTCCTCAATCCCATCCCCATCACAATCGAATGGTGAGGTGCAACGAGTTTACAAGTAGCGTTCGCTGACGGAATGGCGCGCCGGCCCATGCATGCCTGATCATTGTTCCTATCCCAACAATACGGTGAAGTTGCGAATCGAAAGCGTACCGACCGCATGTGCCACACCCATCTTGCGGTGGCGCGCGAATAAAACCCAAATTCTTGCGATTATTTGAATGGTGATTTTTCTCGGCACTCCCATTGGGCCGTTTCAACCGATAATCAGCTGGTTCGTCAATCGCGAAACCAGTGCCGTCACCGAAACTAATAACTGCATAGTGGAGCCCGAACTTTTTCATTCGCTCAGGCGTATGTTCCTGCTTCCACCGAAGACCTTTTCTATATTGTTCGGGTATTGTGAACACGTAAGTATCGCCCGGATTCAGATGGAGATCGCCCGGCTCCGCCATGACACTGATGTCGATGTATTTATTCAATCCGAAGTCCATCGTTATTCCAGACACCCCGGCCGCAACCTGAACATCAGGGAAGTCTAAATAAATCAGGATCGAATATATTGGCTTACTTGAGACATTCTTAACCTCAATTTCGAGGTCTTTGTACCAAGTGTCAGATTGGAGGTTTCTCACTTCGTTTAGAACGACAGGCATGTCCTTGAATTCGCGCACTTTCAAAACCCGCTTATTCTGTTTTTCAGAATCTTGACCGCGAAGCGCGGCGCGCTCTTTCGGATCGGGCTTTCGATTGACGTCATCCTTGCGCCGGAGCAGTTTGCCTTTCATCGGCTTGGCGTAAGCTGGAGAGGTCCGCGCCAGTGGCAATGCCACCATCGTGATGGTTCCAAGCACCAGGCAGATGGCGACAACAAACGTGGCAGATTGTGTGCGAGTTATCATTGGAAGCCCTCCTTCCAGTGCGGCCGTGATTTTGTAGCTGGAGAATTTCAGGCGAAGGTCTGGGAAGAGCTCCAGCGAGTGATTCACCTCGGGTTATAAGCTGGTGAACCTGGGCTGTCAACCAAAAGACTTCAGCCTGTGGTCTTGTGTTTGGCAGGCGAAGATCACAGACTAAAGTCTGTGCCACTGAGCAGACTCAAACCGTCTTTCCAGCACAGTGGGATCCGAAGCTTGGAATTCACGTGACTTGAAGTCGCGGC
>JADMIO011260182.1_pt1 | contig 135772 bp, 130 predicted proteins | sample 8958161 | NCBI WGS metagenome assembly JADMIO01 (sample SAMN16585339, study PRJNA669376) | soil metagenome | isolation source: Crop rotation soil | place: USA: Cullars Rotation, Alabama | collected 2011
CGCGACAACTTGTCCACGTGGAATTCTAAGCTTAGGATCCCAATGTGCTGGAAAGCTCGTCGCGGCGTTGCTTCGACTTACTCCATCGCTCGCGGTTGCGACGTCGGGGCCCGCGGGATCATTCACCGAGGTCCGCATCAGAGGCGCCGAAAACAACCACACGTTGCTCTTCATCGACGGCATCCGCGCGAACGACCCTGCCAGCGGGGACTTTTCCCGGTTCGAACTGTTGAATGCCGATCTCGCATCTCGGATTGAGGTCGTACGCGGGCCGCAATCGGCCTTGTGGGGATCGGACGCGATCGGCGGCGTGATTGCCGTCAACGGACTTGACGACGGACCCGGCTACGCAGTGAGCGGAGAAGCGGGTTCGTTTGGGTTCCAGCGGGCGAGTGCTTCGGGAGGCGTATCTTCAAGCCGCGCGAGCCTTTCGGGTGCGCTCGGCTGGCAGCGCTCGACCGGCATCGACAGCTTCGGGGCGCCGGGCGGTGACCGCGACGGTTATCGCAATCTCTCGGGCCGCGTTCGAAGCACGTTTGCGGCGACGAGCAATCTGCGTCTCGGCGTGCTTGCCTTTGCCTTGACAGGGCACAGCGAGTTCGACGGATACGACCCGATAACGTTCGAGCACACCGATACGCTGGACAATACTCGCAACCGGCTTGCTGCCGGCCGGGTCTGGGGAGAACTCGGCAATGCCAGCTCGAGCTGGAGCGGAAGGGTCGGCGCATCGCTGCTCGGCTCATCGAACCGCAATTACTTGGCGGGCATGCCGCTCAATTCGACACGAGGGACGCGGCGGACATTCGATGCGCAGGTCGAACGCCGCTTTACGACGGGCCAGGTCAAGCACGAGTTGATCGTTGCCGCCGAAGCCGAAAGCGAGGACTTCCACGCGCGCGGACTGAGTTCCGGCCTGTCGACCGACCAGGACCAAAGCCGTAAGCATCAGGCGGTGACGGCGGAATGGCACGCCGACACAGGCGGCCTGACCGGTGACGTCGCTGTGCGCCGCGACTTCTTCAACAGGTTTAAAGACGCGACGACAGTCCGAGCGGCGGCGCAGGCGAAGCTCGGCGGAGGTTTCGCGCTTGCGGGCTCCTACTCGCAGGGCATGGCCCAGCCGACCTTCTTCGACCTCTACGGGACTTTCCCGAACAACTTTGTCGGCAATCCCAACCTGCAGCCTGAAACCTCACGGGGATTTGAGGGCTCGCTGCGCTTCCGCCGGTCTGCCGTGAGCGCCTCGCTGACCGCATACCGGCAGCGGCTTCATCGCGAGATCGTCGACGTGTTCGACTTTTCAACCTTCCTCTCGACCACCAGGAACAGCACGAGCGTGAGTTATCGGTCGGGCGTGGAAGCTCAGGTCGACTGGCGGGTGTCTCCCAACCTCAAGCTTCGCGCCAACTACGCCTTCCTGCACGCCACACAGCCCGACACGGTAACTGGACTCCAGGTAAGGGAGCGCCGCCGCCCAAGGCATAGTGGGTCGGTGGAAGCCGACGGTTCGGTCGGTCGTTGGAGCTACGGCGCTTCGATCGCATACGCGGGATCTCACATCGATACGCTCGAGGTCGCTCCCTTCGGCGTGGTCCGCGTGAAGCCTTACTGGCTCGCTGATGCTCGCGTTGCCTATGCGATCAAGCCAGGCATTGAGCTGTTTGCCCGCGGGTCAAACCTGTTCAATTCGAAGTATCAGGAAGTGGCTGGCTATCACACCGAGGGCTTCGGGGCCTTCGCGGGATTCCGATTTAGCGGCCGCTGACGTTCAGTCTGCGGGCGGATCGGCTATCATCGCCGTGAACTCGCACTCGGTCGCGACCTCCCCGTCCAGGAGCGCTTTGCCTGCGAACTTGCAAACGCGGGCACGCTTCTGGACGAACTCAACCTCGAGTTTGAGGAGCACGCCGGGCTCGACCGGCTTGCGGAACTTCACGCCATCGATTGACATGAAATAGACGAGCTTGCCCGAGCTCGCGAGGCCAAGGCTTTCGACCGCGAGTACGCCCGCCGCCTGCGCGAGCGCTTCGACTTGGAGGACGCCCGGCATGATCGGTCTTCCCGGGAAATGGCCCTGGAAGAACTCCTCGTTGATCGACACGGCCTTGACCGCGACGATGCGCTCGTCGCGCACCAGGCTTTCGACTCGGTCGACCAGCAGCATCGGATAGCGATGCGGGAGCGCCGCCATCACCCGCTTTATGTCCAAGGGGCCAATGGCGGCGCTGGCCGGCTGATCGTTCATTCGAGGCTTAGCGGCCCTGTGGCTGCGTCGTGCGGGCCGGCGCGGCCTGGGCGGGCGCCGTGGTGGCAACACTCGGCAGAGCGGTATTAAGGGCCGTCAGGACGTCGTTCGTGACGTCGAGCGTCGCGCCACTGGCGAGCGTGTTGCCAATTTCCACCATGATGTTGGCGCCGCGGCGCTGCATCACTTGGCTGTAGATCGGGCCCAGCTTGTCGGCGATCTGCTTCTGCACATACTGCTGATTACGCTGAATCTGCTGCTGCTGAGTAGCGAGCTCTTGCTCAGCCTGCTGCTGCTTGGTTTGGAAGGCGCGAACCCGCCCCTGCAGAGCCGCATCCGGTTCCTTACCGTTCAAGGCGTCGACCTGAGCCTGGATCGCCTTGCCCTCAGTTTGGAGTGGAGTTGCAAGAGCCTGCTGGCGGCTCTTGAGGCCGTTGACCTGGCTCATGAGAGCGGTCTGCGCTCCCTTGCAGGCGGTGCATTCGCTGGTGACCTTTTCGAGATCGACGACAGCGACGACCGCGGCGGGGATCGCCTGTGCATGCGCAGCTGTAGGCAGCATGGCTGAAGCTGCAAGTGAAGCGGAAATAAGCAGTCTTTTCATCAGAATTGTGTTCCTACGTTGAATGTGAAGAGCTTGGTGTCATCACCCTTTTGCTTGAGGAGCGCCTTTGCGAGATCGAGGCGCAGCGGACCAAAGGGCGAAACCCAGTTTACGCCGATACCGACGGAGAGACGGGGCTTGGCCGAATTGCCCAGGAACAACTCGCGGTAGCCGGGCGAGGAAACGAAGTCGGCCGGCGTGTGAGCATTTCCAGCGTTATCCACGCTGCAGTCGGTCAAGGGACTCGCAAACGAGATAAGGTTTGTCGTGTTGGCCGCTGAAGGCGAGCAGATAAACTTGGCATCGGTGAGCGACGGCGCCCGGACGTTCCAAAGAGAGCCGACATCGATGAAGGCCGAAGGCCTGAGGCCCAGGCTCTTGAGCCCTGAGCTAACTGGGAATTCGAGCTCGAGCCGCCCCATGTAGTAGGCGCGGCCTCCAAGTGCGTCAGTCGTCGTCTGCTGCGTTGTATCGAGAGTTCCATCCGATGCATACGGCACGCGAACGATTCGTGGACCGATGCCCCGAATATCGAATCCGCGAAGACCGGGGTCGAAGAAGCGGTCCGTAATGCGTACCGCATCGGACTCAGAGCCCGTGGGCGCCTTCTGGAGCGGATGAATGTACCCGCCCTCGGCGTGGGCTGAAACGATCCAGCCGCCCCCGATGCTGTGATATTTGGTCGTGTCGATCCTCGAACGGATGTATTTCACGTCGCCGCCTAGGCCCGCGAAATCTTCCGACAAGGTAAGGCGTTGGCCACGCGTCGGGTGGATCCCATCGGTATCGTCGTAGATGGTCGAGATGCCAATGAGCGATGTAAGCTTAGTACCCACCTCGTCACAAAGATAACGGCCCGCTTTCAGTGGATCGCACTGCGCGGGCAGCGGTCCGGTGCCATCTGGGTCCGTGTAAAAGGTCGTCTTATCCAATGAAATCTTGTCGTTAGAGAGTGTGTACCGGCCACCAAAGCTCCAATATTCAGTAATCGGGAAGCCCATGCGGATTGCGCCGCCAGTACTCGTCGACGAATAAGTAGTGTTTCGATCGCTTCCGATGAAATTGAAGCTGCGATAGTCACGCCGGAACAAGTTCGCGCCGAGCAGGATCGATTTGTCGAGGAAGTAAGGATCGACGAGGCCCAGCTCGACAGATTTGGAGTAAACGGACCAGTTGACCGATGCGTCGAGCGCTTGGCCCTTACCCATGAAGTTGTTTTGGCTCACCGCCAGCTGAACGACGAATCTTTCGAGGCTCGAATAGCCGCCCGATAGCGAGAGCTGGCCAGTGGGCTTCTCCTCGACATTGGCGCTGAGCACCACCCGGTCCGGCGCTGAGCCTTCGGTCTGCTTGATCTCGAACTTCTCCTGGAAGAATCCGAGGCTCTGAATACGATCCTGGCTGCGCTTGACCTTGAGGGAGTTGAATGCGTCGCCTTCGTTCAGGCGGAACTCTCGGCGGATAACCTTATCGCGGGTAGAAGTGTTACCGGTGATATCGATCCGCTCGACGTACACGCGTGGCGTCGGCGCCACGCGGATCGTCAGGTTCATCAACTTCTTCGCGGCGTCCCGGTCATATGCCGGATTGATATCCGCGAAGGCGTAGCCGAGGTTCCCGGCCGCCTCGTTCAGGTTGGTGACCGCGTCCTCGACCTGCTTGGCATTGAACCAGTTGCCGGACTTGATTTTTGCGAGCTGCAGGACCTGCGAGTTGGGGAAGTCGCGAAGCGCACTGTCGGCCTCAACCGTGCCGAACTTGTATCGAGGGCCTTCTTCGACGACGTAAGTGATGACGAAGTCGCGGCGGTCGGGGGTCAGCTCTGCGAGCGCCTGGACGACACGGAAGTCGGCATAGCCCTGCGTCAGGTAGAAAGCGCGAAGCTTCTGCTGGTCAGCGGCAAGCCGGTCGGGATCGTAGGTGTCGTTCGACTTCAAAAATCCGAGGACGCCGCCGGCCTGACGCGTGTACATCTCCTTGCGCAGGCGCCCGTCGTCGTAATGGGTGTTTCCGAGGATGTTTATGGCGCGAACTTTGGCAAGATCGCCCTCGTAGATCTCAAACACCACATCGACGCGATTCTGATCGAGCTGAACGATCTTGGGATCGACGCGCGCGGCAAACCGGCCCTGGCGGCGATACAGCTCGAGGATCCGATCGACGTCCGACCGGACCGCGCTGCGCGTGAAGATCTGGCGCGGCGCGAGCTTGATCTCCGGTGTGATCTTGTCGTCCTTGAGACGCTTGTTGCCCTCAAGGATGATGCGGTTGATGACCGGATTTTCGCGTACCGCGATGACGAGATTGCCCGTGTCGCCGCCATTGATGGTGACATCCGCGAACAATTGGGTCGCATAAAGGTCCTTCAGGGCCTGATCGAGCGTCCCAGCGGTGTAAGTCTGCCCTGGAGACAGATTGGCGTAGGCACGGATCGTCTCGGGCTCGAGCCGCTGATTGCCTCGAACGGCGATCGAGCGGATTACACGCTCAGCAGGCGGAGGTGGCGGTGTTGGCGCAGCCTGCGGTTGAGTGGCTGCAGGAGCCGCTGGTGCTGGCTGCGGCGCCGGCGCATTCTGAGCGAGCAGTGGCGCGGCGGACCCGCCGAGCACGGTTCCCACCAGAAGCAGACCGCCGGTACGCCGGCTAAAGCTCTTTGACTTTGAAATCACGCGTCCCCGCCTTGTGTGCCAATGGTGCAACGGCGCGCTTCGCCGCAAAGCCCCGATTACTGCCCTGCCCCAAGCCTTCTAGCCAATCAAGCGCTGTAGCCGGTCCCAAAGGCCAAGCGAGCCCAAATCGTTCATCGTCAGGAAGATCATCAGCGCGAGGACGAACGCGAAACCACCACGGAAGGCCCACTCAAGTGCGCGAGCGCTGAGCGGGCGACGCCTGATCGCTTCCACTGCATAGAAGAAGAGATGCCCTCCATCCATCATGGGGACTGGCAAGAGGTTGATGAATCCGAGATTAATTGAAAACAGCGCGAGCAGCTGAACAAAGGCCAATGCGCCGAGCGATGCCTGTTGTCCGGCGATCTGTGCGATCCGGATCGGACCGCCGAGATCCTCGGTACCGCGCCGGCCGCTGATGATCTGCCAAAGGCCGTCGATCATCCCCTGTGTGACCTTAAGCGTCGACACGGTCGCCGCCGGCAGCAACTGGAGGGCGGGGACTTTCACATAGGTTCGCTGCCCACCGAGGATTCCAATGCGGCCAATCCGGAACGTCTGTCCAAATCTGTCGCGCTCCGTGGCTGCGCCGATCGTCAGTGGAAGACGCAACACCTGCCCACTTCTGTTGACGGTAGCTGTCGTCTTCTCGCCGGGGCGAAGAATGACAATACTCGCGACGTCTTCGAAAGTCGGGGTGTCGCGATCAGCGATCGAGAGGACGCGATCGCCTGGACGAATCCCGGCGATCTCTGCCGGACTTCCCCGCTGCACCTGAACCACAGCGTTGTTGGTCTGCGGCATTCCAACGGCGGCGATGAAACTGGCGAAGATCAGGATCGCCAGGAGGAAGTTCGCGAGAGGACCAGCGAGGACGACGAGGAAGCGTTGCCAGACTGGCCTGAGCTGGAAGGCGCGATCACGCAAATGCTCCGGAATATCGGAAAGGTCGCCAGGCTCGCTCACCGCGTTCATGTCCCCGACGAACTTCACGTACCCGCCGAGGGGAAGCCACGCGACTTTCCACCGCGTTCCTTGCCGGTCGGTCCAGCCGATGATTTCCCGCCCAAATCCGATCGAAAATGTCTCCGCCGGAATGCGGAAGGCGCGCGCCACCAGATAGTGACCGAGCTCGTGGAAGAACACGAGCGGCCCCAGCATGCAAACGAATGCAAGCAGGGTCATCCAGAGGGGCGGATTGGGGAGCATCGTCTAGGAGCAGCTTGTCTTCATCATGGCGCAGGTTTGGTCCCGCGTCACTCGGTCAATCTCAAGCACATCGCCGATAGAATGCGGAATGTCGAATTTCGCATCGCTTAACGCCTCTCCGACGAGCCGCGCGATGTCGGGGAAGCGAATACTTCCAGCAAGGAAGCTGGCGACCGCAACTTCATTGGCGGCATTCAAAACGATCGGCGCGGCGCCGCCGGTTTCGAGAGCCTCACGCGCCAGTCGGAGGGCTGGGAAGCGCTTTAGGTCGGGAGCTGCAAACTCCAGCTGGCCGATAGTGGCAAGATCGAGCCGTTCGGCAGGCGTCGCCATCCGCTCGGGCCACGCGAGAGCATAAGCGATCGGAATGCGCATGTCCGGGCTACCGAGCTGCGCAAGCACCGAGCCGTCGACGAATTCGACCATCGAATGGACTACGGACTGCGGATGAATCACCACGTCGAGTTGGCTCGATGGTAAACCGAACAGGTAATGAGCCTCGATCAACTCCAGCCCCTTGTTCATCAGCGTAGCTGAATCGACCGAAATCTTTGCGCCCATCGACCATTTGGGATGGGCCACCGCCTGGGCAGGTGTCGCAGCGTCGATTGCCTCGGCCGAGGCGGTACGAAAGGGGCCGCCGCTGGCAGTCAGGATAATTCTTGAGAGATCTTTTCTACTATTACCCGCAAGACACTGAAAAATAGCATTATGCTCACTGTCGACCGGTAACAGGGTCGCGCCGCTGGCCTGAGCAGCATCGGTCATCAGCGCACCGGTCGTCACCAGAGCTTCCTTGTTCGCCAGAGCCACGGTCTTGCCCGCCTCGACCGCTGCCATGGTGGGTCGCAGACCTGCACAGCCGACAATCGCGGCAATCACCAGTTCGGAATCGTCGGACGCGGCCTCGATCAAGGCTGCTTCACCTGCTGCGGCGCGGCAATCCGAGCCGGTGAGCCGCTGTTCCAGTTCGCTCAGCCGCCCTTCGTCTGCGACGACCGCGAGCTTGGCCTTCGTCCGACGGGCTATGTCTGCCAGCGCTTCAGCGTTGGTCGCCGCAGTCACCGAAGTGACCGAAAAGGCTCCTGGATTGCGCTCGACGAGGTCGAGCGTCGACTTGCCGATCGAGCCGGTGGCGCCGAGTATGGATATCTTCCTCACGTCAGTCCCATTAGCTGGGCGGCAGCGGTGAGCACAGCCACTGGGACCAGTCCGTCCAGCCGATCAAGCGCTCCGCCGTGGCCGGGGAGCCAGGCTCCGGAGTCTTTCACCCCTGCCCTGCGCTTCATGCCGCTTTCGAACAGATCGCCGGCCTGCGCCGCCACCGCCAAAACCGGGACAAGCACGATCAAGGCCGTTCCAAGTCCGGTTGCGAGCGTCCAGGCGCCGCCGAACAACGCCGCCGCGGCAATCCCACCGAGCAGGCCTTCGACGGTCTTGTTGGGGCTGATCGTCGGGGCGAGCTTGCGCTTCCCGAACGTCCGGCCCGCGAAATAGGCGCCGATGTCCGTCGACCAGGTGACGATGAAGATCCAGATGAGCAGATACAGCCCGTGCGCATCGCGTTCACGGACCCATAGAAGGGCGAGAGCGGGAAGCAGCGCATAGATGAAGCCGGCCACATACCAACCGGGTCCCCACCCCTTCGTGATCCTGGTCCATTCGTAGAACATCAAAGTTGCGACGGCGGCCACCGCCCATGCAAAGACGGTGCCGCCGACGTAGGACGCGATGAGTGCGACCACGATCATGATGACGCCGGTGAGCGTTCGAACGGCCAGTTCGTTCATCGTCCGCCAAAACGCCGGTTGCGAGCGGCGTAGGTCTGGAGCGCGCCGGCAAAGGCCGCCTCATCGAAATCGGGCCAAAGGACGTCGAGAAACAATAGTTCTGCGTAAGCCGCCTGCCACAGCAGGAAGTTGGACAGTCGCACCTCTCCAGATGTGCGGATCAGCAGGTCCAGCTCGGGCAAATCATTAGTTTGCAGCTCAGCAGCAATCGCCGCTTCGTCGATCGCGGCAGGTTCGATTTCGCTGTCGACAGCCCTCTGGGCAAGCCTACGCGCCGCACTGGCGATTTCCGCTCTTGACCCGTAGTTCAGCGCAATCACTAGCGTCAGGCGTGTATTGCTTGAGGTTCGCTCGATGGCGCGGTCCAGCCGTTCGACCAATTCAGCTCCGAAGGCCGAATGATCGCCGATGAGCTTGAGCTTTACCCGCTCCTTCTCGAGCGTCTTGAGTTCGCGTTCCAGGTAGAAGCGCATCAACGCAGTTAGGTCGCTGATCTCCTCGTCACTCCGCCGCCAGTTTTCGGAAGAGAAAGCGTAGAGCGTCAGCACCTCGACACCCTGGTCGGCGGCGGCCTGGAGCGCGCGGCGGACGGCTTCCGCCCCGGCCTTGTGCCCGGCTGCACGTGGCAATCCGCGCTGTTGAGCCCAGCGGCCATTGCCGTCCATGATGATGGCGACGTGACGCGGGACCTTGCCAGCCGCGCCCAATCCCTCTGCTCCAGCGGGAGCGGCGGCCGGCGTCACTTGCCGAGGATTTCCTTTTCCTTGGCCGCTGCCGCCTCATCGATCTCCTTGATCGTATCGTCCGTCAGCTTCTGAACCTCATGCTCGAGCCGCTTGCGCTCGTCCTCGCTGATCTCGTGCTTCTTTTCGTCGACCTTCAGGTGATCCATGCCGTCACGGCGGACGTTACGAACGGCGACCTTCGCCTTCTCCGCATATTGGCCGACGAGCTTGGCGAGTTCCTTGCGGCGTTCCTCCGTAAGCTCAGGAATCGGCAATCGGATGACCTGGCCATCGGTGATGGGGTTAAGGCCGAGACCCGCCGAGCGGATTGCCTTTTCGACCGGCTGAACGTTCGACCGATCCCAAACCTGTACGGATAGCATCCGCGCCTCGGGCGTGGAGACGGTTGCGACCTGATTCAGCGGCATGTTCGAGCCATAAACTTCGACATGGATCGGATCGAGGAGCGCGATCGACGCGCGCCCGGTCCGCAATCCGCCCAGGTCATGCTTCAAGGCCTCGACCGCACCGTGCATTCGGCGCTTGAGATCGGTGGTTGAGACAGTGGTCGTCATGATGCTTACTCTCCGTTCTGCACGACCGTCGCCGTTCCGCGTCCGGCCAGCACTTCGGCAAGGTTACCGGACTGGCGGATGTTGAACACGACGATCGGAATATTGTTGTCGCGGCAAAGCGCGACCGCCGCAGCGTCCATGACCTTCAGGTCGTCGCTGAGCACGCGGCCGAAGGAGACGGTCTCGTAGCGCGTGGCGTCGCTGACCTTCTTGGGGTCGGCAGTATAGACGCCATCGACGCTGGTGCCCTTGAGGAGCGCGTCGCAGCTCATTTCGGCGGCGCGGAGGGCTGCGGCCGTGTCCGTGGTGAAATAGGGATTGCCGGTGCCCGCCGCGAACAACACGATGCGGCCTTTCTCCAGGTGCCGAAGTGCGCGACGACGAATGTACGGCTCGGACACGCTCGCCATCGGAATCGCCGACAATACGCGCGTCTCGACGCCGTGCTTCTCCAGCGCATTCTGGAGCGCCAGCGCATTCATCACCGTCGCGAGCATGCCCATGTAATCGGCGGTCGCCCGGTCGAAGCCTTTCGCCGCCGCTGCCATACCCCGGAAGATATTGCCCCCGCCCACGACCAGGCAGAGCTCGTGGCCCTGCGCCTTGGCCGCCGCAATCTCCCCGGCGAGCCCATCGACCGCTGCGGGATCGATACCGAACTGCCCCTGCCCCATCAACGCCTCGCCCGAGAGCTTGAGCAGGATCCGGTTGAAGCGCGGTCGGGTCATGCGGTGGTGAAGTCCCCAAGATGCAACAAAGCGGCCCCGCCTTTATGGCCGAGCCGCTCCATTGCCAACAGCTAAGCGGTCTGGTCCGGCGCTAGGCGACCGGCTCGTCCTTTTTTGCGCCGGCGGCAGCGGCGACCTCGGCTGCAAAGTCTTCCTGCTTCTTCTCGATGCCCTCACCGAGCTGGAAGCGGACGAAGCCCTTGAGCTCGATGCCGGTGCCCGCGTCCTTCGCTGCGGACGCGACGATCTCGGCGACCGGGGTCTTGCTGTCCATCACGAAGAGCTGAGTGAGGAGCGCATGCTCCTTGCGGAACTTGGCGAGACCGCCTTCGACCATCTTCTCGACGATGTTCTGCGGCTTGCCGCTTTCCTTGGCCTTTTCCATCGCGATCGACCGCTCACGCTCGATGAGCTCGACGTCTAGCTCGTCGGCAGTCAACGCGAGAGGGTGCGCCGCGGCGACGTGCATCGCAATCTGCTTGCCCAGCTGGGTCAATGTCTCAGCCGACGCAGCACTCTCGAGCGCGACCAGCACGCCGATCTTCCCGAGGCCCGGCGCGACCTGATTGTGGACGTAGGGCACGATCGCGCCCTGCCCGACTTCCAGCACCGCCGCGCGGCGTAACGACTGGTTCTCGCCGATCTTGGCGATGTTGTCGGTCAGCTTCTCCTGGACGGTGCCGCCTTCCGGATACTGAGCGGCGCCCAGCGTCTCGACATCGGTGCCATGCTGAAGCGCGAGCTTCGCGACGTTGCGGACGAAATCCTGGAAGATCTCATTCTTTGCAACGAAGTCCGTCTCCGAGTTCACTTCGACGACTGCGCCGCGATTACCCTCGACGACAACGCCGACCAGACCTTCGGAAGCCGTGCGGCCGGCCTTCTTGGCGGCGGCCGACAGACCCTTGGCGCGAAGCCAATCGATCGCGGCTTCCATGTCGCCGTTGGTCTCGGCGAGCGCCTTCTTGCAGTCCATCATGCCGGCGCTGGTGCGCTCACGCAGTTCCTTCACAGTCGCGGCCGTAATGTCAGCCATGTCCATTTCCTTTGCACAAAACCGTTCGCCCTGAGCCTGTCGAAGGGCCGTCTTGTTCTTTCAAACTGAAGACAGGGCTTCGACTTTGCTCAGCCCGAACGGAAGATGGGTATCCTCGCGTCAGGCTTCCAGCGCGGCTTCCGCCGGCGGCTCGGCCATCTCGCCGATGTCCTGGCCGCGGGCCTGGGCGTTGCCGGTGCGGCCTTCGCCGACCGCCTGCGCCACCGCGTCGGTGTAGAGACGAATGGCGCGGCTGGCGTCGTCATTGCCGGGGACGGGGAACGCGATGCCGCTGGGGTCACTGTTCGAATCGAGAATCGCGACGACCGGAATGCCGAGCGTGTTGGCTTCCTTGATCGCGAGCTCTTCCTTGTTGGTGTCGACCACGAACATGATGTCGGGAAGGCCGCCCATGTCGCGGATGCCGCCAAGGCTCTTCTCGAGCTTGTCGCGCTCGCGGGTAAGCTGGAGGACTTCCTTCTTGGTGAGGCCGGCGGTGTCGCCCGAGAGCTGCTCCTCGAGGCTCTTGAGGCGCTTGATCGAGTTGGAAATCGTCTTCCAGTTGGTCAGCATGCCGCCGAGCCAGCGGTGGTTGACGAAATGCTGTCCGGAAGACTGGGCCGATTCCGCGATCGCATCCTGCGCCTGGCGCTTGGTGCCGACGAATAGCACCTTGCCGCCGCGCGCGACGGTCTGCTGGACGAAGTCCAGCGCGCGCGCGAACAGCGGCACGGTCTGCGACAGGTCGATGATATGCACCCCGTTTCGGTCGCCGAAAATGTACGGCTTCATCTTGGGGTTCCAGCGGTGGGTCTGGTGGCCGAAATGCGCTCCGGCCTCGAGCAATTGCTGCATGGTGACGACCGTGGCCGCCATAGTTTTTCTCCTTCCGGTTCTGCCTCAGCGGAGCCGAATGACCAGCCTTACGGCCAGCACCGGTATGTAAGCTCCGCCTGTGGGATGCCGGGGCCCCTAGCCGAACGGCCCCATGGTTTCAAGGCTTTAGCAGCTCGCTTGACACACGAGAACATATAGTGAACATTTCACCGCCTCAACAGAGCGGCTATAGGCTCGACTGGAACAAAGAAGGTCCGGTTTGGTTAGGCGCTCCCAAGAAGGACACGGACGCGATGATTGCAGCATTCGGCACCCTCGCCTTCCTCGCCACCCTCTGGCTGTTGGTGGTCGTTGGTGCAGCCGTTCTTGAGGAAAGCGGCGCGAAGATCGCCGCAGCCCTCAAGGGCAAACCGCGGCGGCAATCGCTCTACGCCGCGCCGATGCGGCTCCGGATCCGTCGTGCGGTCAAGCCTATGCGCGCGACCGCGCGGTGGCGCGCCGCCGCTTGACCCGCTGGTAGCTCAGGCAGGCCACGGGGATCATCACGAGATAGAGTGCGGCGACGACCAGCAGGGTCGCCCATGGCGCGACGATCAGCGCCGAACCCAGCAATGCAATGCCGGCAAGTGCGAACAATCGCCATGCGGGACGAATGCGGATGCTCGACCAGCTGTACGTTGGAAGGCTTGAGATCATCAGCGCCGCGATGAAGACGGTCCAGGCCATCACACCCTGCCAGTCGCGAAATCGTTCATCGCCGGTGATCAGCCACAGATAGATTGGAACGAAGGCTAGGCCAGCCCCGGCAGGTGCCGGCACGCCGGTGTTGAACCCGGCGGACTTGTGCGGCTGTTCGGCGGCATCGAGCCGGGCGTTGAAGCGCGCGAGGCGGAGTGCGCAGCAGACCGCGAGCGAGAGCGCGGCGATCCATCCGAACCGCGGCGCGGTCTGAAGCGACCAGAGGAAGAGGATCAGCGCAGGCGCCGTTCCGAAGGCGATATTATCACTCAGCGAGTCGAGCTCGGCGCCGAACTTGCTCTGCGCCCTAAGTAGCCGGGCAATGCGGCCGTCGAGGCCGTCGAGCACCCCAGCAAGCACGATCGCGCCGAGGGCCTTCTCCCAATGTCCGCCGATCGCGAGACTCACGCCGGTGAGGCCGAAGCAGAGCGCGAGCGTGGTCACCGCATTGGGGATCATCGCCCGGAATGGGATCCGCCGGGGATCCCGGTCGTCGGTCACTGGCTGATCCCGGTCAGGGTCACGTCGCTGCCGATCTCCGCGAGCACGGTCTCGCCGGCAATGGTGCGTTGGCCAAGCAGCACCTTGGGCGAGGTTCCGGCCGGCAAATAGACGTCGACGCGGCTGCCAAAGCGGATCAGGCCGACGCGCTGGCCGACATCGACCGCGTCGCCCTCGCGCACGAAGGACAGGATGCGGCGCGCGACGAGGCCTGCGATCTGGGTGAAGCCGATGCGGAGGCCGTCGGCGCCTTCGATCAGCATGTGCTGCCGCTCATTGTCCTCGCTCGCCTTGTCGAGATCGGCGTTGACGAATTTGCCGGGCACGTAAGCGATGCGCTTCACCCGACCCGCAATCGGCGCACGATTGATGTGAACATCGAACACGCTCATGAAAATCGATACGCGGGTGTAATCGCCATCCGGAAGCATGTCGCCGCCACGAAGCTCTGGCGGTGGGCCCACCTTCGCGATCATGGTGATCAGCCCGTCGGCGGGAGCGACGACAAGCTTGTCGCCACGGGGGGTAGTTCTGACCGGATCGCGAAAAAACGCAGCGACCCAGGCTGTGAGCCCCACCAGGACCCATGCCAATGCGCCCCAGTGAAGAGCGAAGGCGAGCGCGGTGACCGCGCCGGCAATGACGGCAAACTTTCGGCCTTCAGGGTGGACGGCTGGGAATCGCCATTTGACGGTGGTGGTCGGCAGCGGGCTGTCGTGCTTGTCGAGGGCGGGCATGGCGCGATGCATTAGAGGCGCTTCGGCGAAGGCACAACGCTGCGGTTGCGCGCGTTAAGGACGCAATCTAAGGCCCCGCCAAATCCAGAAATCGGGAAAGCAAATGGCCAAGATCAAGGTGAAGAACCCGGTCGTCGAGCTCGACGGCGACGAGATGACGCGCATCATCTGGCAATGGATCCGCGAACGGTTGATCCAGCCCTACCTCGACGTCGACTTGCTCTACTACGACCTGTCGGTCGAGAACCGCGACGCGACCGATGACAAGATCACCATCGGTGCCGCCAACGCGATCAAGGAGCATGGCGTCGGCGTGAAGTGCGCGACAATCACGCCGGACGAAGCCCGGGTCGAGGAGTTCCACCTGAAGAAGATGTGGAAGTCGCCGAACGGGACAATCCGCAACATCCTAGGTGGATGCATCTTCCGCGAGCCGATCGTGATCTCGAACGTGCCGCGGCTGATCCCGGGCTGGACCGACCCGATCGTGGTTGGTCGTCATGCATTCGGTGACCAGTATCGCGCGACCGATTTCAAGGTGCCGGGCCCGGGCAAGCTGACCATGACCTGGGTCGGCGAGAATGGCGAGAAGCTCGAGTTCGACGTGTTCGACTTCCCGGGATCCGGCGTCGCGATGGGCATGTACAATCTCGACGAGTCCATCCGCGACTTCGCCCACGCCTGCTTCAACTACAGCCTGGGCCGCGGCTGGCCGCTCTACCTCTCGACGAAGAACACGATCCTGAAGGCCTACGACGGCCGCTTCAAGGACATCTTCCAGGAAATTTACGACAAGGAATACAAGGCGAAGTTCGAAGCTGCTGGCATCGAATACCAACACCGCCTGATCGACGACATGGTCGCGTCCGCACTGAAATGGAGCGGCAAGTTCGTTTGGGCCTGCAAGAATTACGACGGCGACGTGCAATCGGACCAGGTGGCACAGGGCTTCGGCTCACTCGGCCTCATGACCTCCGTGCTGATGACTCCAGACGGCAAGACCGTTGAAGCGGAAGCCGCTCATGGCACCGTGACTCGCCACTACCGCATGCACCAGCAGGGCAAGGCGACGTCGACAAACCCAATTGCCTCGATCTTCGCCTGGACCGGCGGCCTCAAGTATCGCGGCAAATTCGACGACACACCTGAGGTCGTGAAGTTCGCCGAGACGCTCGAGCGGGTCTGCATCGAGACGGTCGAAGGCGGGCAGATGACGAAGGATCTCGCGATTCTGGTCGGCCCCGAGCAGGCTTGGATGACGACCGAGCAATTCTTCGAAGCGATCGTCCACAACCTCGAGGCGGCTATGAAGGAATGGGCGCCAAAGGAGAGCGAACCCGCTCGCGCCTGACGCCGAGGCCGATCAGCCGGCCCGGGATGCGCCTGAGCAATGGGAAGCGATCGAGGATTCGGACGAATCGCGGTGCCGTTGTTATCGGAGCACCCGGCTGAAGAAGCCGTCCTATGATATTGTCCTGGGCCGCTTTTTGGCCCGCCTGGATGACTCGCGTCGGAAATAGCCGGCGGTCCTGAACCTTGTGCAGGAGCGCATCGACATCCTGCCCTGCAGCGAGCGGCGCGGCGAGTATGTTGGCCGCCGCGACGGCATCCTGGATGGCGAGGTTGATGCCAATGCCGCCGATGGGTGACATGGCGTGAGCGGCATCGCCGATCGCAAGCAGCCCGGGCCGATGCCAGCAGGTCAGCCGATCAAGCGCGACACTCAGCAGCTTGAGGTCATCGATACCGTCGAGCTGGCTGAGGTCGAGGTCCGGCGCGGCTTCGGCCACTTCCTTGCGGATCGCCTCGATGCCCTTCGCCCGATAACTCTCGGCGGCGCCCTTCGGGATCAGGAATGCGCATTGCCAGTAATCGGAGCGGTCGATCATCACTAGCAATCGTGACCGGGCGACATTTCCGCGCAGCCCGCCCTGCTCCGCAGGAGACTTCGGGATGCGGAACCAGAAAACGTCCATCGGAGCGCCGAGCGTCTCTAGCGGCAGCATGGTCCGGACGATGGAGTCCCGGCCGTCCGCGGCAATGACGAGCCTCGCGCGCAGCTCCTGGCCGTCGGCGAGCGTGACGCCCGCTATCCGGCCCTTCTCATCGATGAAGCTTTTCACCTCCGCTTCCATGCTGAGATGGAAGCTGGGAAAAGCCTTCGCTTCTTCCCGCAGGAAATCGAGGAAATCCCACTGCGGCATCATGGCGATGAACGGCGCCGGCGTTTTCAAGTGTGACAGGTCGCCAATGGTCCACTGCTTTCCGGCGATCCTAAGCTCCGCGGAATTCAACTCGCTGTGCGGCCGCTTCAGGAAGCGCTGCAGCATCCCCAACTGGTCGAGGATTTCCATCGTCGAGGGGTGGACCGTGTCCCCGCGAAAATCGCGGAAGAAGTCTGCGTGCTTTTCGAGGACCAGCACTTCACAACCGGCCCGTGCGAACAGCAGGCCGGCCATCATTCCCGCCGGCCCGCCACCGACAATGATCAGGTCCAGGGGCTTCTTAAAGCCACTATTGTCACGTGGTCCGGCGCCATTTTGTGCGGCTTTAGGCGGGGCACGACGGCGTGCGCCGGACTTCGATCCGCGGGCTGCACCACGTGACGTCATGACGCCAATCGTCGCAGATACGGCTGCTGTAGGAAAGGCGAAGCCTCAGCCTTTCTTGAGCGCCTCGGCCTTGTGCGCTGCCTGCTTTCCGTCCTCGGACTCGACCAGATATTCCGGATTATCTTTCGACGCCGCGACCTTGTGGCTCTTGATAGTGGTCGGCGACGTGAGCTTCCTGACGACCTTGCCCTTGGCCTCGCCGCCATGGGACTTCCAGCTTACGCGGTCGCCGGCTTTCAGATCCTTCGACATTCAGTACCTCCGCCCAACCAACGCGTGCGGGTGACAGTTGGTGCTGCCCGTGGTCTAAAGCCCGTATGGCGGGTGAGGCTCCGATGGGTGGGCATGGACTGAGCGACGCGCTCACGATCCTTGGCGCCGCCGGCATCGTCATCCCGGCCTTCGCCCGGCTGAAAATCTCTCCGGTCATCGGCTTCATTATCGTCGGCGTGATTGCCGGGCCATTCGTCCTCGGCGCCCTCGCTCCAGCGCATCCGTGGCTTCACGCTTTCTCGATCAGCGACCCGCATGGGATCGAGCCATTCGCGGAGCTGGGAATCATCCTGCTGCTCTTCTCGGCCGGGCTCCACATCAACTTCCGGCGCTTGCGAAGCATGCGGAACGCCGTCTTCGGTGTCGGGAGCGCCGAGTTGATCGGCTGCGCCCTCCCGATCGGTGCGGCGCTCTACGCATTCGGCGCTTCGGCGCCAGCGTCGATCGCCCTCGGTCTTTCCCTTGCCCTCTCCTCGACCGCGCTAGTCCTTCCAATCACGGGGACCGAGGGTCCGGTCGGACGCTCGTCCTTCGCCATGCTGTTGTTCGAGGACCTGGCGCTGGTCCCCATGCTGTTCTTGATCGAGCTGATCGGCGGTCACGCCGAGACGGGAGAGTTCCTGCGCACGGCCTCGCTCGGCGTGCTGGTGGTGGCGGGAATGCTCGTGCTCGGTCGATACGTGCTTCCCATGCTGTTCGCACAGGCCGCGCGGACGAAGAGCCCCGAACTGTTCCTGTCGATCAGCCTGCTGACCGTCATCCTCGCCAGCCTGGCGACAAGCGCCGTAGGGCTGTCGCCGATCCTCGGCGCGCTGATCGCCGGCATCCTCATCGCCGAGACGGACTATAGCGCCGAGGTCGAGGCGATCACGATGCCGCTCGCCGGGCTGGCGCTCGGCATTTTCCTGATCACCGTCGGCATGCGGATCGATCTCGGTGCCCTGGCCGCCGAATGGCCGACGATCCTTGCCGCGGCGGCTACCCTGCTTGCCATCAAGGCAATCGTCACGTCGGCACTCCTTCGAGCAACGGGCATTCGCGCTGCAGTTGCGATCGAGACTGGTGTGGTCATGGCAAGCCCTTCAGAAACAAGCCTTATCGTGATCGGAGCGGCTGCTGCCGCCGGCCTGATCGCCACTGCGGATGCGAACTTCTGGACGATGGTGACGGCGATCGGATTGACCGTCACTCCGTTGCTGGCTGCTCTCGGTCGGCGGATGGGTCGCCAGGTCGACACCCAAAGCGCGGCCGAAGACGTGCCGTCTAGCAAAGGACGGACCATCATCTTCGGCTTTGGTCGCGTCGGGCGAATGGTCGCCGACATGCTGATCGCGCATCACAAGCCCTATCTGGCGGTCGACAGCGACGTCGATGGGGTCAGGCATGCCCGCGAGGCGGGCTACACGGTGCTGTTCGGCGACGTCCGTCGGCCCGAACTCGCCGACAAGCTGCACCTGGGGCATGCGTCGGCCCTGGTACTGACGATGGACGATCCGGTGCTGGTCGCGCAGCTGACGCGGCGGGTGCGCGGATGGGTGCCGGAGCTACCCATTATCGCCCGCGCCCGCGATACAGACCATGCCGCCCAGCTTTACAAGGCCGGGGTCACCGACGCGGTGCCGGAGACTCTGGAAGCGTCGCTGCAGCTTGCGGAGGCGGTTCTCGTCGATGTGGGTGCGCCAATGGGGCCGGTGATTGCCTCGATCCACGAGAAACGGTCCGAGCTCAGAAGCGAAATCATGGCCGAAGCGGAGCTGGAGGCCGCGCCGCGGCTGGGCACGCGCCGCTTGCGGGATGCTCAGCCGTCCGAGGCGGGTTCGAAGCGGAGCACGCCGGCGGTGTAAGTCGTGTGCGTGGCATTGTCGCCGGGATGCCGTTGTCCGTCGTAGACCACGACTTCGTTGAAATCGAAGGGCGAGACGCCTTCCAGGCAGGCGACGTTGACGCCGAGCTGGTCGGGGTTCGAGCGGCGCTTGTGGTGCGTGTAGATGCCGCAGACGGTGCAAAAATGATGCTCGGCGGTGTTCGTGTTGAAGCGGTAAGTCGCGAGGAAATCCTCGCCTTCGGTGATGTTGAAGTTCTCGTGGGTGGAGGTCACCGCGACGGCGCCCCGCATCCGGCAGATCGAACAGGTGCAGCGGCGCGCTGAGGCAAACCCCTGGGTCAGCGTTGCCGTGAACCTTACCGCTCCGCAGTGGCAGGAGCCGTTGAGCGTGACGGGCTCGCTCGACGCAGTGTCGATCACGCCGCGACCTTCTCCAGCGCGTCCTTGACGGCTTCGAGCGCTTCCTGAGCCTTTCCGCCGTCGGGGCCTCCGCCCTGCGCCATGTCGGGACGGCCGCCACCACCCTGCCCTCCCAACGTCGCGACTGCGGCCTTGACGAGCTCAACCGCGCTGACCTGCGCCGTGAGGTCGTCGGTCACGCCGACGGCGACGCTGGCGCGGCCTTCGTTCACCGCAATCAGGGCGCCGATCCCGGAACCGAGCATCTTCTTCATTTCGTCAACAGCGGCTCGCAAGCCCTTGGGATCCAAGCCTTCCACGACTTGACCGAGGAATTTGTGACCGGCGACGTCTTCGGGCGCCGCCGCATCGGTCTTTGCGGAGCCGCCGCCCATTGCTAGCTGCTTCTTTGCGTCGGCAAGCTCTCGCTCGAGCCGCTTCCGCTCCTCCACGAGCGAAGCGATGCGTGCGGGGACTTCATCGGGTGAAGACTTCAGCGTGGCAGCCGCCTCGCGGAGTTTCGCGTCGCGTCCGGCCAGCCACTGCCGGGCAGCCTCGCCCGTCAGCGCCTCGATGCGGCGGACGCCGCTCGAAACTGCGCTCTCCGAGATGATCTTGAGGAGCTGGATGTCGCCGAGCGCGCGGACGTGCGTGCCGCCGCAGAGTTCGACTGAATAATCGGCTTCTTCGAACTGCCCCATCGAGAGGACGCGGACCTCGTCGCCATATTTCTCGCCGAACAGCGCCATCGCCCCGGCCGAGATGGCCTCGTCGGGCGTCATCAGCCGCGTCGTGACCGGCTCGTTGGAGCGGATCTGCGCGTTCACCTCGGCTTCGACAGCGTCGATCTCCTCGTGGGTCAGCGCTTTGGGGTGCGAGAAGTCGAAACGGAAATAATCGGGGGCAACCAGGCTGCCCTTCTGGGTGACATGCGTGCCCAGATGGCGGCGGAGGGCAGCGTGCAGCAGGTGCGTTGCGCTGTGGTTGGCGCGGACGCGGTCGCGCCGCTCGGCATCGACCTTTTGATGAACCGTCTCGCCGACCGACAATTCGCCGGCCGCGACCTTGGTGCGAAGCACGTGGAGTTTCCCAAGCGGCTTCGACGTATCCTCAACTTCACCGGTGAAGCCCTTGAGCGTAGTCAGTTTTCCGGTATCGCCGATCTGCCCGCCGCTCTCGCCGTAGAAAGGCGTCTGGTTGAGCAGGACGTCCACGGTCTGCCCGACCTCGGCACTCTCGACGCGAGCGCCATCGCGAACGATCGCAAGCACGATGCCCTCGCCTTCCGTGCCGGAATAGCCGGTGAACTCGGTCGCGCCATATTCCTCGGCAAGGTCGAACCAGATGTCCTCGTTCGCCTTGGCGCCGGATCCTTTCCAGGCGGCCCGCGCCTTCGCCTTCTGCTCGGCCATGGCGGCGTCGAAGCCCGGCTGATCGACCTTCAGGCCCTTCTCGATCAGCGCCTGTTCGGTGAGGTCGAGCGGGAAGCCGTAGGTGTCGTAAAGCTTGAATGCGGTAGCGCCGGGCAATGTGCCGCCCTCGGCGAGGCCAATGGTCGCCTCGTCAAGCAGCTTGAGGCCGTTGGCGAGCGTCTGGCGGAAGCGGGTTTCCTCCTGCTGGAGCGTCGCCTCGATCAGCGGCTGCGCGCGGAGCAGCTCGGGATAGGCGGCGCCCATCTCGGCGACGAGCGCGGGCACGAGCCGGTACATCAAAGGCTCACTGGCGCCGAGGAGGTGGGCATGGCGCATCGCGCGGCGCATGATGCGGCGGAGGACGTAGCCCCTGCCCTCGTTGGCCGGCAGCACGCCGTCCGCGACGAGGAAGCCCGAGGTGCGGAGGTGGTCGGCGATGATTCGGTGGCTCGCCGCCATGTCGGGCGCGCTGTTGCTGGTGAGCGACTGCGAAGCCTCGATGAGCGCCTTGAACGTATCCGTCTGATAATTGTCGGTCGTGCCCTGCAGGACCGCCGAGATGCGCTCGAGGCCCATGCCCGTGTCGATCGACTTCTTCGGCAGCTCTGAGACCATTTCGCCGGCCGCCTGCTCGTACTGCATGAAGACGAGGTTCCAGACTTCGACGAAGCGGTCGCCGTCTTCGTCCGGGCTGCCCGGGGGCCCGCCGGGGATGTGATCGCCATGGTCGTAGAAGATTTCCGAGCAGGGCCCGCACGGGCCGTCGTCGCCCATCGACCAGAAATTGTCCTTGGTCGGGATGCGGATGATCCGGCTTTCGGGGAGGCCGCTGATCTTCTTCCAGAGATCGAAGGCTTCGTCGTCGGTGTGATAGACGGTCGCGGTCAGCCGATCCGGGCTGAGCCCCCATTCCTTCGTCAGCAGGTTCCAGGCCAGCTCGATCGCGCGGTCCTTGAAATAATCGCCGAACGAGAAATTGCCGAGCATTTCGAAGAAGGTGTGGTGGCGCGCGGTGTATCCAACATTGTCGAGGTCGTTGTGCTTGCCGCCCGCACGAACGCACTTCTGCGAGCTCGTCGCTTGGCTGTACGGCCGCGTCTCGAGGCCCGTGAAGACGTTCTTGAACGGCACCATCCCCGCATTCACGAACATCAAGGTCGGATCGTTCTGCGGGACCAGAGGCGCCGACTGCACCCGCGCGTGCCCGTTCTTCTCGAAATAATCGAGGAAGCCGCGGCGGACGTCGTTCGTGGAGGTCATAGTGGCCATGTAAATGCGCTGCTGCATCGCAGCAAGGCGACGGTTGCCACCCTGTTCGCCGCTGTTACTTATCGGCGCGATTGTTAGGGGACTTCATGAAGACATTTTGGCTTGCGGCTTCGGCTGCCCTCGTTGCCGCTCCCGCGGCCGCGCAGAGCGACATGCATATGAGCCACGCCGATACGGCGGCGCCGAAGGTGCCGATGATCATGGATGGCTATGGTGGCGGCGGCTTCCCGATCACGACGAGCAATCCCAGGGCGCAGGCGTTCTTCGACAACGGGATGCAGCTTGCCCACGCCTTCGCGCACAAGGCTGCGATCGAGGCGATGGCGGAGGCCGTGCGCCTCGACCCGACATGCGCGATGTGCCTCTGGGGGCAGGCCTGGGCGTCAGGGCCGACCATCAACTTCGGCAAGAGCGAGGACGAGGTCGCAGAGCTTGCCAAGCTCGCGGACAAAGCTGCGGACCTGGCAAAGGCCCATGGAACCGATCGCGAGCGTCAGCTGATCCATGCGCTGCAGCTGCGCTACAAGAACGGCGGCGGCGGCAAGGATGGCGACATGCATTTCGCGAAGGCCATGGCCGGGCTCGCGAGCCGCTACCCCGACGACAAGGAAATCGCTGTAATCGCCGCCGATGCATGGCTGATGACGCATGCGGAAACGGCGGAGGACTGGAAGCTCAACGCCGAGCTGGCGATGCCGCTGCTAGAACGCGTGTTGAGGGCGGATCCCAACTACACCCCGGCGATTCACTTCTACATCCATGCAACCGAGATCGCGAGCGTGCCGGCGATGGCTGAGCCCTATGCGGACCGGTTGGCGGGCCTCGCGCCCAAGGCCAGCCATCTCGTGCACATGCCCAGCCACACATATTATTGGGTAGGCCGGTACGAGGATGCGGCGAAGTCGAACATGCGGGCGGTCGCGCTCGGGATCGACAATGCCAAGCGGCTCGGCCTTGGTCCGCCCGACGGGGTCTGGGGCCTCCCCTATCATTCGCACAACGTGACGTTCGGGCTGGGCGGCGCGCTTGAGGCCGGTGACGCCGACATCGCCCTGAAGCTCGGACGGCCGCTGGTCGAGCGGGCGGGAAATCAGACCAAGGCAGCCCCCTACGCGCAAATGATCGCGGCCAACGGCTATTATGCGATGGCCCGCTTCGCCGACCCGGCCGAGGTACTCGCGCTCCCCGAGCCCAAGCTGCCCTTCCTCCAGGCCTCCTGGCATTACGCGCGGGGAGAAGCCTTTGCTCGGCGCAATGACGCTGCGGCGGTCCGCAAGGAGGCCGCTGCCATCCACGGCGTTTCTGGCGAGCTGAGCAAGGACGACGGTTCGCTTCAGGCACAGACAATGACCTACATCGCGCGAAACGTGCTGAGCGGCCGCACCGCCATGATGGAGCACCGGCCTGCCGACGCGGCGGTGGCCTTCGCGCAGGCGGCGGAACTCCAGGAAAGCGACGACTTCACCTCCGTCTCCGACCCCCCCGCCTGGCATTATCCGGTGCGCCGCGACCTCGCAGCCGCGATGCTCGAGTCCGGGGATCCTGTTGGTGCGCGACGTGAAGCTGAAGCCGCGCTGAACTACCGCCCGAGAGACCCGGGTACGGTGGCGCTGATTTCCAAGCTTGAGACACGCTCCGCCGCCCGTTAGGCCAGAGTATGGCTAAGCGGCCCAAGTCGACCATTCCGCGCTACAAGAGACGCCGCAAGGGCGGATCGTTGATCGGCCGCATCATCGGCTGGATCGTCAAGCTTATCCTGGCCTTCCTGATCATTTCGATCCTGTGGGTGCTCGCTTATCGCTTCGTGAACCCGCCGATCACCTTCACCATGATTGGAGACGTGGTCGCGGGCCGAGGCGCCTCGCGGGACTGGATGCCGATCAGCCAGATCGACCGTGATATGGTTCGAGCGGCGATCGCCGCCGAGGACGGGAAGTTCTGTTCGCATCATGGCTTCGACTTCCAAGCCATTGAGAATGCGATGCAACGCAACGCTTCCGGGGGCCGCATCCGGGGCGGGTCAACGATCAGCCAGCAGACCGCCAAGAATGCATTCCTGTGGCAGGGCGGCGGCTATGCGCGCAAAGGGGTGGAGGCCTGGTTCACGTTCCTGATCGAGCATTTGTGGGGCAAGCGGCGGATCATGGAGGTTTATCTCAATCTCGCCGAGACGGGCATCGGGACATATGGCGTCAACGCCGGGTCGCAGCGTTACTTCGGCCATGACGCGGACGCGATGAGCCCGACCGAGGCCGCCCGGTTGGCGGCGGTATTCCCGCTTCCCAAGGAACGCGGCGCAATCGCCCCCAAGGGCTTCACGCGGCGCTATGGGAACACGATCGCTGCGCGGATCTCGGTCGTCGGCCGCGATGGCCTCGACGCTTGCGTCTACAAAGACGCTACGGTGCCCACCGACAAGGCTCCTCCCGCCGTGGCCAAGAAGGCCCGCCCATTGCCGGGCGAGGAGTATGAGACGACCAAGCCGCTGTCGCCGATCGAGAATGTTGTTCAACCCGAAGTGCCTGCGGCAGAACCGGCGGCCCCGTCGGACTCGCAGTCAGCGCCAGTCCAAAATGCCCCCGCCGCTCAATCGCAGCCGCCCGGACAGCCGAAGGAACCCAGCAACGGCGTTTAGCCATTGCGCCGAACCGTTCGTGACGCAGGCTTCACGACAGGAACGGCGCCTCTCCCCCAGGGGTTGAATCACCAATCTCTACAAGGAGGAGTGTAATGGCCACGCGTACCCAAAGTCGGACCTCGAACCGTTCCAGCTCGACCCGCGACAGCAGTTCCAACAGCAATCGCGGCAGCGCTAGCCGGAGTGGCGGCAGCGAAAGCCGCAGCGCCTTCTCATGGAGCGAAGGCGCCGGACCAGTGATCGCAGCAGCCCTTGGCGGAGCGGCGATCGGTTTTGCCGCCAATTATGGTCGCAAGGCGCTCATGCAGGGCCTTGAAGCCACCGCCGGCGATTGGGACGAAGTCCTCGCGACCGAGCATGACCTAGCGCTTGCAGTCTTCGACAAGATGCTGGCGACCGACCAAACCCAGACCTTCAAGCGCAAGATGCTGCTGATGAAGTTGACGCATGCGCTCGACAAACATGCCCACCAAGAAGAGATGGTCGTCTATCCGGCGCTTCGCGAAGCCAATGAAGCGGTGAGCGCCGACCAGCTCGAAGGCGAGCACGGCTACATCAAGACTTTCATCTATGAGCTGAACGAAATGGGTCCGGATTCCCCGACCTGGCTTGAAAAGGTGCGCGAGTTCCGCGATCTAGTCTCAAGGCATGCGCACATGGAGGAAGATGAGGTCTTCCCGCGCTTCAAGGAGGCACTGAACGAAGAGCAGAACGCGCACATCACCAGCCTCGTCCATCGCGACGGGTTCTGGATGGCGTAAGAGCTAACCGACGAGGGCGAGCTTCGGCGGCTCCTGCACGGAGAGGTCGACGCTCCCCTCGCCGCTGATGCGTTCGATGCGCGCGGCGAGTTCGGCGTCCAGCGCATAGTCGCGCCCAGCGACGATGATCGCCTCGCGGGCCCGGGCGATCGGCACGACAAAGCGGAGCAGCCCGTTCGAGCCTTTGCTTCCTGTAAGCTCGCGAGCAATCCGCGCTGCGGTGGCTCCGTCAGCGACCCGCACAGTCATCTGGAGGCGGGTTCGCTTGGCGAGGTCGGTTAGCGGCTGAAAACGCTTCACTGTGACGCGGGGGGTCTCATCTCCTGCCCGGCGATCGAGTTCGACGCTGAGGAGGCCGCACTGGCCGGCCTTTGCCGCTGCTTCGAGCGACGCCGTCGCATCGTCGTCGAACGCGGTCGCAATGAACTGGCCCGAGCTATCGCTCAATGTCGCCATCATGTAGCGGCGGCCCTTGGCAGACGTTCGCCAGCGCGTGTCCTCGATCAGCGCAGCCATGGTCGAACCGACCCGCTCGCCCTCTGCAATGCGGACGTCGGCAAGCTCTGCAAATGTCTTGACCTTGTGCGCCGCCAGCAGGTGGCGCGACGCATCGACCGGGTGCGCGGAGAAATAGAAGCCGAAGGCGTCTCGCTCTGCCGCCATGCGCTGCGCCAGCGTCCAGGATGCGTCACGCGGCAGGCGGATCGGCGGCGCCTCCGCAGCACTGCCGCCGAATAGGCCCGCCTGTCCGCTTTCACGCTGATCCTGAGCGCTTGCCGCGTGCGCGAGAATGGTCTCGGCAGCGGCATAGATCGCCGCGCGCTCGGGATTGATGCTGTCGAACGCGCCAGCGCCCGCGAGGCTTTCCAGCTGGCGCCGGTTGAGGAGGCGCGGGTCGATGCGGGCCGCGAAATCCTCGAGGCTGGTAAAGGGCCCTCCCCGCTCGCGCTCCTCCACGAGCGCTTCCATCGCCTTCTCGCCGACGCCTTTCAGCGCACCAAGCGCGTAGCGGACACCATTTCCATCGGGGCCATTCTCGACCGTGAAGAAGGCGTGACTCGCGTTGATGTCCGGCGGCAGGCATTCCACCGATCCACGCCGCATGTCCTCCACGAAGACTCCGAGCTTGTCAGTCAGCGCCATGTCGAAGCTCATCGACGCTGCGTAGAATTCGGCGCGGTGATGCGCCTTCAGCCAGGCGGTCTGATAGGCGACAAGCGCATAGGCGGCCGCGTGGCTCTTGTTGAAGCCGTAGCCCGCGAACTTGTCGATCAAGTCGAACAGCTCGTTGGCTTTGGCCGCGGGGATGTTGTTGTGGGTCGCGCAGCCCTCGACGAAAGTCGCGCGCTGGGCATCCATCTCCGCCTTGATCTTCTTGCCCATCGCGCGGCGAAGAAGGTCCGCCTGCCCTAGCGTGTAGCCGGCGAGCAGCTGAGCGGCCTGCATGACCTGCTCCTGGTAGACGAAGATGCCGTAGGTCTCGGCCAAAATGCCTTCGAGCAGCGGATGCGGATATTCGATCGCGACCCGCCCGTTCTTGCGATCGCCGAACAGCGGAATGTTGTCCATCGGACCGGGGCGATAGAGCGCGACGAGAGCGATGATGTCGCCGAAGCTGGTTGGGCGCACCGCGGAAAGAGTTCGCCGCATGCCTTCGGATTCCAGCTGGAATACGCCGACTGCATCGCCGCGCTGGAGCAGCTCGTAGACTTCCGTATCGTCCCACGGCAGGTTCGAGATATCGACGTCGACGCCCTGCTCGGCGAGCAGGCGCTGGCCTTCTTTCAGCACCGAGAGGGTTTTCAGGCCGAGAAAGTCGAATTTCACGAGCCCCGCCGCCTCGACATATTTCATGTCGAACTGGGTGACGGGCATGTCGGAACGGGGGTCGCGGTATAGCGGCACCAGCTCGTCCAGCGGACGATCGCCAATCACGACGCCCGCCGCGTGGGTCGAGGCGTGGCGCGGCAGCCCCTCCAGCTTCATCGCGAGGTCGAACAGGCGTTTCACGTCCTTGTCGCGATACTCGGCCGCGACCTCAGGGACGCCGTTCAGCGATCGCTCCAGCGTCCAGGGGTCGGTCGGATGGTTCGGAATGAGTTTGGCGAGGCGATCGACGTGCCCGTAGCTCATTTGCAGGACGCGGCCGGTGTCCTTGAGGACCGCGCGGGCCTTGAGGCGCCCGAAGGTGATGATCTGCGCAACCTTGTCACGCCCGTATTTGCCCTGGACGTAGGCGATGACCTTGTCGCGGTGGGTTTCGCAGAAGTCGATGTCGAAGTCCGGCATCGAGACGCGCTCGGGATTGAGGAAGCGCTCGAACAGCAGGTTGAGGGCAATCGGGTCGAGGTCGGTGATGGTCAGCGCCCAGGCGACCACTGAGCCCGCGCCGGAACCGCGGCCCGGCCCGACCGGAATGTCGTTGGCCTTCGCCCATTTGATGAAGTCGGCGACAATCAGGAAGTAGCCGGCGAACCCCATACCGGTGATGACGTCGAGCTCGTAATCGAGCCGCTCGAAATAAGCCTGCCTCTCCTCTCCTCCACGGCCAGTCAGACGTGCCTCAAGGCCTGCCCGCGCATCGCGGCGGAGCTGCTCGTCCTCGTCGCTGCTGAGCCGCGGCAGGATCGGGCGGCGCTTCGGCGCTGCGACGGCGCAGCGCTGCGCGATGACGGCTGTGTTCGCGAGTGCTTCGGGAAGATCCGCGAACACCTCCTCCATCGCTGCCGTATCCTTGAGCCAGGCGTCGGCGGAGGAGCTGATACGGTCGGCGCTTTCGACATAAGCCGAATTGGCGATGCACAGCATGGCATCGTGTGCGGCGTGGAAGGACGGATCGGCGTAGGCTGCGGGGTTCGTCGCCACCAATGGCAGGTCCCGGGCGTAGGCGAGATCGATCAGCGCGCTTTCCGCCGCTTCCTCGGTCGGGTCGTTGCGGCGAGAGACCTCAATGTAGAGGCGATCCGGGAAGAGCCCGGCGAGGCGGTCGAGATAGGCCTCTGCTTTCAGCTGCTGCCCGTCGGCGATAAGCCGAGCCATCGCGCCTTCCGAGCCTGCGGTCAGGCAGATGAGGCCGTCACGGAGGTCCTCCAGCTTCGCGAACTCGACATGCGGTTCCTGCTCAATCGGACGGTCGAGATGCGCCGACGAGACGAGCTTGCAGAGGTTGGCGTAACCGTGGTCGTCCTTGGCCAGCAGCGCGAGCCAGTCGATCCCGGCTTCGCCGCCGATTTCGGATGGCCGGGCGATCGCGAGCATCGCGCCGATGATCGGCTGTACGCCCTTGGCGAAACAGGCTTCGCCGAACGACATCGCGCCGTAGAGGCCATTGCGGTCAGTCAGCGCGACCGCTGGAAAACCGAGCTTCGCGGCCCGTTCGGCGATGGTCTTCGGCTCCATCGCGCCTTCGAGCATGGTGAAGGAGGAGAAGACGCGGAGCGGGACAAAAGGTTGGGTCACCGGAAGACTATATGGCTATGAACCGGCCAGTGAAGGAGAGTGTTGGACTTATCCACGACTATCGCGGAGGCTGCCAGCGGCCCTCCACGATGTCGCGAATTTCGCGCATCCGACCGACATAAGCGTCGGCGATGCATTTGTGATCGGGGCAACGGTCGCGATAGGCATAGAAGCGGTGCGCGGTCTGCCGCAGGAGCTCGCGCTGGCCGGGGTCGGCTGACGCGAAGGCGTTCTGGTACTGCGTCGACATGTTGCGATCGAGCGCGGCGAGGCCGGAATCGCTGCAAATCGCCTGTTCCCCGCTGGTCCGGGCGCTCGCGCAGCTGAAGCTTGGCGTTGGCTGCGTTGCCGCAGGAGCCGGTGGCGGCTCAGGTGCAATTTCGTTCTCCTGAGGCTCCGCGGGCTGAGCTACCTTCGAGATGGTCGCCAGCGGCGTCACGATCGGATCGGCATTGCGCAGCAGCACGACAGGGCCGCTGCCGTCCGCTGCAGGTTGGACGGTGTAGTCGATATCGGACGTCAGTGTCCGGCGGCCACCAGCGACCGCAACGCCTGGCGGCAGGTCGAGCGACAGCGAGCCGGAGCAATTGACGGCACCGGTCGATCCGTCCTCGCTTTCCATGACGGGATTCTCCATCCTTAGGACAGCAAAGCCAGAGAGCTGGTCGAAGGCTGCCTGCTCGCTGCCCCGAAGCTGGGCCGCGCGCTTGAACAGGTCGCGCTTGATGAGGTCGTAGGTCGATTTGCTGGCGCAGAGCTTTTCGGGTGGCGCAGGCCTGGACTGAGCCTCATTCTGGACGACCTCGTTGCCAGTGAGCTTGTCCTGATCCGAATTCCCGCGCGTCGCGAAATAAGCCACAATCAGCACGAGCAGCAGCAGTCCACCGATGAGCGCGATGGTCGTCCAATTGGTGTTACGCACAGGCTCGTGAACGTCCTTGCTGCGCGGAGGCTCCACTATTCGAGCCGGCCTTCGTGCAGGCGGACCACGCGGTCCATCCTGGCAGCAAGGCGCTCGTTGTGGGTCGCGACCAGCGCCGCACTCCCCTCCCCGCGAACGAGCTGCAGGAATTCGGCGAGCACCGAATCTGCCGTCTTCTCATCGAGGTTGCCGGTGGGCTCATCGGCCAGGACCAACGGAGGCTTGTTGGCGAGCGCTCGAGCCACGGCTACCCGCTGCTGCTCGCCGCCCGAAAGCTTCGATGGTCGATGATCGAGCCGCTTCGCAAGCCCGAGCGCGCCCAGGAGCTGTTCAGCCCGCTCGCGAGCCGGTTGAGCCTCCGCTCCGCGCACGAGCTGGGGCAGGACGACGTTCTCGACCGCGTTGAACTCGGGCAGGAGGTGGTGAAACTGGTAGACGAAGCCGAGGAGCTCGCGACGGAGGCGAGTACGCCCGTCGTCGTCGAGCTTCGACGCCTCTTCGCCGTTGAGGCGGATGGAGCCTTCGAAGCCGCCCTCGAGCAGGCCGACCGCCTGAAGGAGCGTGGACTTGCCGGAGCCGGACGGACCCAGCAGGGCAACGATCTCGCCGGGCTGAACCGCGAGATCGACACCGCGCAGCACCTCGATGGTCACCTCGCCCTGCGTGAAGCTGCGCTTCAGACCTTCGGTACGCAGAACAGCCTCACTCATAGCGAAGCACTTGTACAGGATCGGTGCTCGCCGCCTTGTAGGCCGGATAGAGCGTCGCAAGAAACGAGAGGATCAGCGCGATGAGGATGATTGCCGCAATCTCGACGGGGTTCGGCTTGGCCGGAAGATCAGTGAGGAACCGCACCGACGGATCCCACAGGTTCTGGCCAGTCAGAGCCTGAATGGCGTTCACCACGCCCTGGCGGAAATAAAGGAAGATCGTCGCGAGGATGATGCCGAGGACGATGCCGAGCGAGCCGATGGTCACGCCGACAGTGACGAAGACCTTCATCATCCCGTTGCGAGACGAGCCCATCGTCCTCAGGATAGCGATGTCGCGGGTCTTGGCGCGCACCAGCATGATCAGCGACGACAGGATGTTGAACACCGCGACCAGCACGATCAGCGACAGGACGACGAACATCGCGACGCGCTCAACCTCCAGCGCCTGGAAGAGCGCCGCGTTCATCTGCCGCCAGTCCGTGATCACTCCCCGGCCCTGGACGACCCGCTGGAGCGGGGCAGTGATTTCCTGCACCTTGTCGGGATTGGTCGTCTGGATTTCCACCATGCCGACCTGGTCGCCCATCAGCAGCAATTCCTGCGCGTCCTGCATCGGCAGCAGCACGAAGGCTTTGTCGTAATCGTAGACGCCGATCTCAAAGATCGCGCCGACGGTATAGGTGACCTCCCGCGGGACCGTGCCGACGACGGTCGAGCGGCCTTCCGGATTCCACAGCGTGATCTGGCTTCCGGGATAAGCGCCGAGCGTATCGGCGAGCCGTGAGCCGATCGCGACCTTGCCGCTGCCGGGCGTCACCGACTTGATGTCGCCCGCAAGCACGTTGCCGGTGATCGTCTTGTTTCCCTGGATGTCCTGCAACCGCATGCCGCGGACGAGCACGCCTTCGAAGCGGCCGTTCGCGGTGGCCATGAGCGGGGTCTCGATCAGCGGCACCGCGGACGTCACGCCCGGGGTCTTCTTCGCTGTGTCGGCAATCTGCTGCCAGCCGGAGAGGCGCCCATCGATGCCGACGACGACGGCGTGGCCATTGAGGCCGACGATCTTGTCGAACAGCTCCGCCCGGAAGCCGTTCATGACGCTCATGACAATGATGAGGGCAGCGACGCCGAGTGCGACGGCGACCAGGCTGATACTCGCGACGAGGAAGATGAAACCTTCGCCCTTGCCGGGAAGCAGGTAACGGCGGGCGAGCATCCGCTCCGCGCGATTGAGAATCATGACGGCTCCTGATCGAAGACGCCGTCGCGCAACCATGACCGAAACGTGTCCGCCCACATGTCAGCTCGATCATAGTCGATCCCGGCATCATGAAAGACGTCACGGATATCGGCGATCAGTGCCAGCAGTTGCTTCTTCTGAATTCTCGGCAGATCAGCCCCAGCGCTATCAGCAAGCGAGCCGGAGCCGCCCCACCAGTCTAAGCTCTGATAGACCGGAGCAGCCTTGGTGAGATCGCTCTCCGCAGCCAGCGCAGTCGCACGTGCCAAGCCAGCAAAGTAGGGTTGATTCCGAAGCAGTTCGAACAACTCCATGCATTTGGACGCTGCCAGAGGCGAACCACTCATCCGCCGACTAACCTCGCAAGCGCGGATTCGAGGCTAAGCTCTTCGCGCTCCCCCGTTGAACGGCGCTTTAACTCGACGGTACCGGATGCGATCCCGCGCGGGCCAATGATGACCTGCCATGGCAGACCGATCAGGTCCATCGACCCGAGCTTCACGCCACCGCGCTCGTCGCGGTCGTCGTAGAGGACGATGTCCCCGAACTGCTGGAGCTTGGCGTAGAGATCGTCGGCGACCGCCACACAGGCCGGGTCGTCATGGCGCATGTTGACGAGACCGACGATCCACGGGGCGACCGTTTCCGGCCAGATGATGCCGGCGTCGTCGTGGCTGGCCTCGATGATTGCGCCGACGAGGCGGGATACGCCGACGCCGTAGCTGCCCATCATCGGTGTGACCGGCGTTCCGTCGGGGCCGGAAACCTTCAGGCCCATCGCAGCAGAATATTTGTCGCCGAAATAGAAGATGTGTCCGACCTCGATGCCACGGCCGGTCCGCTGCTTGTCCGCGGCGAGTTGATTCCAGCGCGCCTCGTCATGGGTCTCGTCGGTGGCGGCATAAGTGGAATTGACTCGATCGAAGAGGCCCTGAAGCCCGGTTTCGTCGCCGTAGCGCAGGTCAGCCTGGCTCCAGTCGAAGCTTTCGTAGGCAGCGTCGTAAAAGACCTCGCTCTCGCCAGTTGGGGCAAGCACGATGAATTCGTGGCTAAGGTCGCCGCCGATCGGGCCCGAGGCGGCCTTCATCGGTACCGCCTGGATGCCCAGTCTCTGGAAAATGCGGAGATACGCGAGCATCTGCGTGTAGTAGCTCTGGCGCGCGCCGGCTTCGTCGAGATCGAAGCTATAGGCGTCCTTCATCAGGAACTCGCGCCCGCGCATCACCCCGAAGCGAGGCCGGACCTCGTCCCGGAACTTCCACTGGATGTGGTAGAGGGTTCGCGGAAGATCGCGGTAGCTCTTCACCTCATCGCGGAAGAGCATGGTGATCATCTCTTCGTTGGTCGGCCCGTATAGCATCTCGCGGTCGTGCCGGTCCTTGATGCGCAGCATCTCGGGTCCGTAGGCGTCGTAGCGCCCGCTCTCGCGCCAGAGGTCAGCCGACTGAAGCGTCGGCATCAGCATTTCCTGTGCTCCCGAGCGGTCCTGCTCCTCGCGCACGATCTGCTCGATCCGCTTCAGGACGCGGAAGCCGAGCGGCAGCCAGGCATAAATGCCGGCGGCGGTCTGCCGGACAAGCCCGGCCCGCAACATCAGCTTGTGGCTGACGATCTGGGCGTCTGAAGGACTTTCCTTGAGAACGGGAAGAAAGGCACGGGACCAACGCATGGGGCCGCGCTCTACGGGGCGCACTTAAGGCTGGCAACCGCGGCAACGGCTGTGGCCGCGCCGACACAGCGGCGGCACAAATGGCACGGCGTCGCGATTACTGCCGTGACAAAGTCGGGCCAGCGGGCCTAGGCACGTGCCGTCCGGACGCACTGGCCCTTGGGTCGGGTTCGGGACGCGGCAGGCGACTGGGGACGCTAGCCGCACAACATCCAAGGGGGCTGACGAGCAATCGTCACGCAGGGCGCCCGGATCGCTGGTCGATCCGGGCGTTTGCGTTTGCTGAACTCGCGCCTCGATTTTCCCGGATTCGCTCCGAACACGCGGTTTGCTTCATGGTGGTTTCGGACTATTAGGAGCCGCAACTGAGCAACGCACTTTCAAAGGGGTATGCGGCAATGGCCAGGAATGTCGGACCGGAAGATCGGGTAGTTCGGATTGTCGTCGGCCTTGGGCTCGGCCTGCTTGCCTATCTCCAGGTCCTTCCCGGCATCGCGACCATCATCATGGCGGTGCTCGGCGCTTACCTGGTGCTCAGCGGCCTCGCGGCCCGTTGCCTGTTCTACAAGATGGCCGACATCGACACGAGCGTGCAGGAACAGCCCTACTCGACGACGGACGACCGCGCCGGATTCTAGGCTCGGGCCGCTCAGCTTGCCGGTGACGCGAGCATGAGCAAGCGAAAACATGGCCAATCCACGACGCTCGTCGAAGGCGGGCGCCGCAAGGAATGGCGCGGCCGCCTGGTCAACGTGCCGGTCGAGCGCGCCTCGACGGTCCTGTTCGACAGTGTCGATGAAATCCATGGGAGCCGCCCGGCACTCGGGAGCTATCGCTATGGCCTTCAGGGGACCGCGACGCACTGGGCGCTGTCGGAAGCGCTGACGTCGCTCGAGCCCGGCGCGGCGGGGACGGTGCTCTATCCGACGGGCCTTGCGGCGATCACTACGCCGCTGCTGACCCTGCTTTCGCCGGGCCATGAGTTGCTTGTTCCCGACAATGCCTATGGGCCGACGCGGAAGTTCTGCGAAACGATCCTGAAGCGGTTGAAGATCGCCACGCGCTATTACGACCCGCTCGTCGGGGCCGATATCACCGGGGTGATTGGCGAGGCCACGCGGGCGATCCTGCTCGAAAGCCCGGGCTCGCTGACGATGGAAGTGCAGGACGTGCCCGCGATCTGCGCGGTGGCGCGCGAACGCGGCGTCGCGACCGTGCTCGACAACACCTGGGCGACGCCGCTGTTCTTCCCCGCACTTGTCGCGGGTGTCGACGTCAGCGTGCTGGCCGCGACCAAATATGTCGGCGGCCATGCCGATGTGATGCTTGGAGCGGCGACCGCGACCGGCGAACATTATCAGCGCCTCCAGACTGCGACTTGGGACATGGGTTTCGCCGTGTCGCCTGACGATGCGTGGCTCGGATCGCGCGGGCTAAGGACGATGGCGGTACGCCTGAAGCAGCATGAGGAAAGCGCGCTGAAGGTCGCGCACTGGCTGAAAGCGAGGACAGAAGTCGGCCTCGTGCTTCACCCTGGCCTACCCGACTGCCCCGGCCACGACGTGTGGAAGCGCGACTTCAAAGGCTCGTCGGGACTGTTCTCATTTGAGCTGAAGGATGCGGGCAAGGCCGCGCGCGCCAAGTTCGTCGACAGCCTTAGCCTGTTCGGGATCGGCTATAGCTGGGGCGGGTATGAGAGCCTGGCGCTACCGGTCGATCCGGTGCGGACGGTCTCGAAAGCGCCGGCGCCCAATCTCGTTCGTCTGCACATCGGTCTGGAAGATGCCGACGATCTGATCGCCGACCTCGAAGCGGCCTTCGATCAGGCGGGGCGCTGACCGATGATGTTACCGGCTTCGCTGTAGCGGCAGACGAGGAACTCTTCGTCCTTGCCGACCGCGGTCGCGCAGCCGACCTCACGCGAATTGCGCCAGATCACCTGGGTATAGTGGCCGACGCTCTCGACGTCGCCGGAGCGGCTGTTGGCCGGGAAGACGCCCGGGCGATAGTCGCGCTTCTCGGCGAGCCACAGCTTGACCATCGCCTCGGGCGAGTATGCGCGCGGCGTGCCGGCCCAGAGGTTTTCGCCCTGCGGGTCCTTGCCGGCCTCATCGGGCGAATGTTCGAAGCGGCCGGTCGTGGCGAGCTGATTTGCCCAGATCCGCGCGTCGGCGGCGAGCGCAGCGTTCCACGCCAGCGGCGGAACGCCGATGGCCGCACGCTCGGCATTGTGCGTGGCAAGCAGGCGCTGGTTGAAATCGGCGCGGAAGGTCGTGCCGCCCATCAGCAGCGGGCTGGCGAGCAGCAGTCCCAATGTCAGCAGTGCGCGTGTCCTGGCCACGTCGCACGCGTACGTGCGCGATGCTTGGTGCCCCGTTACCAGCCATGGTTAACGCGCCGGTCAGGACGTTCGTGAAATGGCCGCTTTGGGCGAGAACGGGAGGATGATGACTTCGTCACCGACCTTCGCCTGGTCGAACAGGCGGCGGGCGAACTCGAGCGGCACGCCGATGCAGCCGTGGGTCGCTGCACCCCAGCGAACGGTGCTGCCGTGGATCGCTACGCCGTCATTGGTGAGCTGCAGCGTGTAGGGCATGGCCGCGTCATAGAGCGACGAGCGGTGGTCCTTGTCGCGGGCGAGGATGTGGAACGTGCCGGTCGGCGTCTCCTTGTTGTCGCCGCCGTAGACGATGACCGTTGTTCCAATCTCGTCGCCGTTGCGGAACACGGAGAGAAGCTGGGTGCGGGGGTCGATCCGGATCCAGACCGGACCGGATGGAATGCCGGTGTCGTTCCAGGTGAACTCGCCGAAGTGCAGTGGCTTATCGACCTTCAGCAGCGATTTGATCGGGCGGTCGACTGTTCCGGCCGCGAGCGCTTCGTCCTGCTGCGCCCTGCTCAGGATCAATCGACCTTCTTGCGCATGTTGAGACAGTGCTGCTTCAACCAATGAGCGCCGCTGATCGACCTCGCGTGGCGCCTTGGGTTGGCATGCGGCAAGGCCGAAGACGAGCATTGCACCAGCGGCGATCGCGATGACTGTCCCCGCCCCCCGTTTCAATTAGGTCGCCTGGGGACTCTTCGAACGATCCCGCCGGACGATGCTTCCGATCATCGCAAAGCCGATCAGCATCATCACCCAGCTCGCCGGCTCAGGCACTGCGGGGACCTCGGGTGGTGTTACCGGTGGCGTCACTGGCGGCGTGACTGGAGGGGTGACCGGCGGGGTCACGGGTGGTGTCACGGGCGGTGTCTCAGGTGGCGTGACTGGAGGAGTCGCCGGCGGCGTTACCGGTGGCGTTACGACGGGTGGAGTGCCCGGCGGTGGCGGTGGCGACTCTGGCGGAAGGATCACGCCTCCACCGGGGAAGCCGGGAACGATTACCGGCGGGGCGCCCGGTGGCGGAGCTTCGGCCGGCAGCGGGACTTCCGGCTTACCAGCAACGATATTGTAAAGCGGTGTCTCGGCTGCCGGCATTGCGGCAACGGGCGCCGCTGCCGGGGGGATCACGGCAGGCGCGGGTGCCATGACCGGTCCGCGTATTTTGGGCAGCGCGCGCTCATGGGTCGCGGCAACGCGTTTCGGCTTGAGGCTGGCCAGTGCACCGGCGAGTCGCTCGCCCGGTGAGCGGTTTTCCAGGATCTGCGCGACGGTGTTGCCGATCGCTTTGAGATTTGTGGCAGCGTTGCCAGCCTGGCTCGCAATGCTGCTTCGGAAATTGTCAGATGAAAGCGAGGGGCGAAGAATGGCAATCGCCACGGCGGCGGCAGCGACTGCTGCGACCAACAAAAACGCCCAGGCGCCACGACGCGCCGCAAGCGAGGTAGCGGCGACGCTTACCGCCAACGTTCGCAAACCGCCAACGAGATGGATACGCTACGCACGAAGCCCCAGGTCATAGTTACAAGAACGTTAACCGTTAGCGGGTAAATTTGTTGCGAAGCAGGGCCTCGTGGGTAGTTTTCCACACATCCATCGCGCGATTTGCAACGGTTCGTCGCAATTGCTGTTTCGAGGGTCCGGGCTGTCGAAGAAATGGTAGCGGAGGAGGGACTTGAACCCCCGACACGCGGATTATGATTCCGCTGCTCTAACCAGCTGAGCTACTCCGCCCCAAGGCATGGAAACGCCCCATTGAGGGCGCCGGAGGCGCGGCATATAGGTGCGTGTCGCGGACCGGTCAACGCGAGGAACCGCATACGGCTGATGTCGTTGAGCCGGAAACAAGCCGAGGTTTTGATGGACCCCTTAACGCCCCTCGACACACTCTGCCGGATCATCCTCCGGGCGCGCGAATATGAGGCGCAAACCGCGAGCGACTACGATCGCGGCGAAGACCCCGACAATGTCGATGACGAGCAGGAAGGCGCGCTCTCCGTACTGGAGGACGACATCAACGACAGCGTCGAGGAAGAGCTGAAGGCGGCGTTCGAGGACCTTGGCGAGGACCAGCTCGCCGAAGTGATCGCCTTCTGCTGGGTCGGCCAGGGCACCTACGAGGCCGGCGACTGGGACGAAGCGATGGAAGAGGCGCAGAGCCTCGTCGGCGATGGCACCGACGGTGCGATCGATGAATTGATGGAGCAACCGATGCTGGCATCGGTCCTGGAGTCGGGCCTCGCCGCCTTCGACTTGAGCTGCAACGGGATCGGCGACCTCTCCTAACGGCCGCGGAACGCGTAGATCGCCAGCAGCTCCCACGGGCCACCCAGATAGCGGTGCAAGCCCAGACCGCTGATCGCGAGCGGCCGAGGGCGGAAATCGCTTTCCAATCGTTGCTTAAGCGCCCTCGCCTCCTTCGGCGGAACCTTGTTCTGGATGGTGACGTGTGGACGCCAGCCACCTGAATCCTGCGCACTCAACAGGCCATGAAAGTCCCTGGCGAGCTCACCGCGGATGCGGTCCAGGTCTGGCGAGACGATACGGAATGCAACGCCGCCGCCAAGATCCATGAGGCCCTCGATCGATGCTTGTGGCGGTCGCTCCATGGCCAGGCGAGACAGGGTCGAGCGCGCTTCGGCCTCGGCCGAGGGCGGCAGCGCGTGGAACATGGTCAGGTGCGCAGGCAGCTGATTACGCTCCGGCGGATAATGTGCGCCGCGAAGGCGATCGAGCCACGCATGGTCCTCGCCCGCAATCTCGGCGGTGATGATCAGCGCGCCGGCCATTGGTCCCGCGGCAGCTCTTCGAGGCGTTCGAATTCCCTCGGTTGCAGTTCGGTCAACAGCCGGTCGGACGACGCCCTGACGTCAGCCCACGGCAAGCGCCGCAGCGTCTCCCCCACGCCGGCGACGCCTCCCTGGGAGACGACGACATAGTTGAGCCGCCCGCTCGCGCATCCGGCCATGGCGTCCACGCAGCGGCCGAGCTCGGTCCCGCCGCTCATCACCGATGCACTAGACAGCAATGATACGGGAAACAGGCTCTCGCCTGGCGTTTCCTTGCTGGCTTCGGCTGCTGCGTGAGCCCCCTCCTCCACCTTCGTCTGCCGGCCAAGCCAGCGCCAGATGCCGAATATGTTGAGGAAGGTGAGGACGATGTTCGTCCAGGTTAGCGCCGGCTGTCCGGTCATGACGCCCGCCGCCACCCACGAGAGCGACCCGATAAGGAACACGCAAAAACCGTAGCCGGTGATCCGCGAGCCGAGGTTCGCGGCGGTGATCGAAGCAGCGACGATGGTCGCGATCGTCGCGACCCAGGGGACAATATCAGCCATGAAGCGGCAATGCGGCAGTGGCCGCTTGGTTCAAATCTCGACCTGGCTGCCGAGCTCGACCACGCGATTGGTCGGGAGCTTGAAGAATTCCATCGCGCTTTCCGCGTTGCGCAGCATCCAGGCGAAGAGCTTTTCCCGCCAGATCGCCATCCCCGGCCTCGATGAGGCGAGCAACGTCTGCCGGGCGAGGAAGAAGCTGGTGTCCATCATCCGACACTGCGCGCCGATCTCCTTGAGCTGCGCCAAGGCCGACGGAACGTCGATCTCTTCCATGAAGCCGTAACGGAGCACGACGCGGAAGAAGCCCGAGCCATAATCGTGCGTGTCGAGACGCTTCTCCAGCGCGACGTAAGGAACATCCTCGATCCGGACCGTGAGAAGGATCACTCGCTCGTGCAGCACCTTGTTGTGCTTGAGGTTGTGAAGCAGCGCATGGGGCACGCCGCTCGCCGAGCTGGTCATGAACACCGCCGTTCCGGGAACGCGCGCCGCACTGGGCGCGGCCGACTTGATGAAAATCTCCATCGGCAGGCTCGCCTCGTTCATGCGGCTGATCATCAGCTGCCGGCCCTTCGCCCAGGTGGTGAGGAAGGTGAAGGCGACCGCACCGACGAGGAGCGGGAACCAGCCGCCCGCGGGGATCTTCAGGAGGTTCGCCGAGAGGTAGGTGAAATCGACCGTGAAGAAGAGGACCAGGAGGCCGGCAACCAGGAAGCGGTTCCAGTTCCACATTTGCCGCAGGACGACCGAGATCAGCACGCTGTCAATCGTCATCGCGCCTACGACGGCGATGCCGTAGGCCGCGGCGAGGTTGGACGAGCTGCGGAAGGTTAGCACCAGGAGGATGACCATCGTCATCAGCGCCCAGTTGATGATCGGGATGTAGATCTGCCCCGCGGCCGCTTCGCTGGTGTGTGAAATGCGAAGGCGCGGCACGAAGCCGAGCTGGATGGCCTGCTGGGTGACCGAGAAGGCGCCAGAGATTACGGCCTGGCTGGCGATGACCGTAGCTGCCGTGGCGAGCAGCACCAACGGTAGGCGGAGCTGGTCCGGTGCGAGGTAGAAGAATGGATCGCGAACCTTGGCGAGCGCCGTCGCCGGATCTGCCGATAGGAGCATTGCGCCCTGCCCTAAGTAATTCAGCAGGAGCGCCGGCAACACGAAGTAGACCCACGAGATGCGGATCGGCTTGCGGCCAAAATGCCCCATGTCGGCATAGAGTGCTTCGGCGCCGGTGACGGCCAGCACCACCGACCCCATGGCCACGAAAGCCCGGACGAAATCCGAGATGAAGAAATGCACGGCGTTCAACGGATTGAGCATGGCCAGGATGACGCCCGGGAAACTCATGATGTGCATGACGCCGAGCACCGCGATGGTCGTGAAATAGAGGAGCATCACCGGGCCGAACATCAATCCGACCCGCGCTGTCCCCCTCGCCTGAATTGCGAATAGGCCAACCAGGATGCCGATGGCGATCGGAACCACAAAGGGCGCGAGCCCCGCGTTGACGGTGGTCAGGCCTTCCACTGCCGAGAGGACCGAGATCGCCGGCGTGATCATCGAATCGCCGTAGAAAAGCGCGGTCGCGAAGACGCCGAGCATGATGACGCCGCTGGTCCATTTCTTCTTGCCCGACAGCGTGCGGTTGATCAGCGCGAGGAGCGCGAGGCTGCCGCCCTCCCCCTTGTTGTCGGCGCGCATGATGATCGTGACGTACTTCAGCGTCACGATGATCATCATCGACCAGAAGATCAGGCTGAGGACGCCGAAGATGTGGAGCTGATCGACGCGAAGCTCATGGTGGCCGGCGAACGTCTCGCGGAAGGCGTAGATCGGCGACGTACCGATATCGCCATAGACGATGCCGATCGCGCCGATGACGAGCTTGTAGAGAGGCCCATGGGCATGGCCATGAGCAGTGTCCTGCGGAGCTTCGGTTACGGCGCCGCCTGTCGCGGTGATGTTCATGTGTTGAGGTTCAGACCCGACAGACTGCGAACTCGCATCCCCTGTGCCGTGGCCAAAATCCTCGGTCACGAACGAGCTGCCCCAGTAGCATTGCCGTTTCGGCCCCGCAATCGGAGGGGACATCGGCAAAAAGCCCGTCTATAGGCCCGCGCAATCATCAGCGGAGCGGAACGAATAAATGCGTATTGGGGTGCCAAAAGAGATCAAGGTCCATGAATATCGCGTCGGCCTGACGCCGGCGTCGGTGGCCGAACTGGTCGCGCATGGACACGAGCTGTTTGTCGAGACGAAGGCCGGCAACGGCATCGATTGCCCGGACAGCGCCTACGAGAAGGCTGGAGCGACGATCCTTCCGGACGCCGCTGCCGTTTTCAAGGCCTCGGACATGATCGTGAAGGTGAAAGAGCCGCAGCCGGTCGAGATCGCGATGCTTGAATCGCGGCACATCCTGTTCACCTATCTTCACCTGGCGGCGGACAAGGATCAGGCGCTTGGCCTCATGAAGTCGGGCGCGACCTGTATTGCCTATGAGACGGTGACAGCGCGTAATGGATCATTGCCGCTGCTGAAGCCGATGAGCGAGGTGGCTGGGCGCATGTCCGTGCAGGTCGGCGCCCATTATCTCGAGAAGGAACAGGGCGGCCGCGGTGTGCTGCTCGGTGGCGTTCCCGGCGTTGCTCCGGCGAAGGTCGCGATTTTGGGCGGTGGCGTGTCCGGCGTGAATGCGGCGCAGATGGCGACCGGCATGCGCGCCGACGTCACCATCTACGACATCAACAACGATCGTTTGGCCGAGCTGGACATGTTCTTCTCGAGCCAGATTAAGACGGCCTATGCCTCACGCGCGGCGATCGCCAATGCGGTCAAGGAAGCCGAGTTGGTGATCGGCGCGGTGCTCGTGCCCGGCGCTGCTGCGCCGAAGCTGGTCACGCGAGACATGCTGAAGACGATGAAGCGCGGTTCGGTGCTGGTCGACATCGCGATTGACCAGGGCGGCTGCTTCGAAACGTCTCATGCTACGACGCACGCCGACCCGGTTTATGAGGTCGACGGTATCATCCATTATTGCGTCGCCAACATGCCGGGTGCGGTCGCGCGGACCAGCGCTTTCGCGCTCAACAATGCGACCCTGCCCTTCGCGATCAAGATCGCCAACCTGGGTGCGGAAGCCGCGATGAAGCAGGACGAGCATCTGGCCAATGGCCTCAACGTCTCGGGCGGGAAGATCCGTCACCAGGCGGTGGCCGAAGCCCTCGATCTCGCGTTCGAGCCTGCCTAACGGCGCTGGGCGCTCGGCGGACCGCTGAGCGCCTTCACCCCCTGCTCGACGAGCGGCCGCCATTCGGCGTCGGCGGGCGCGGTCTTCAGGATTTCCTGCCAGACTGCGACTGCTCCTGCGCGGTCGCCAGATCGGGCGAGCGCCAAGCCGTAGAAGAAGGGCGCGCCGGGATGGCCCGGAGCCATTTGCGCCGCACGCTTATAGGCGAGCTCGGCGGGCGGCGTGAGACCGCGCGAATGGTCGACCAAAGCATTGCCGAGCCCGATCCAAAGCTGAGGGTCGCCCGGATAGCGGCGAACGGCATTTTGCAGGATGTTGACAGCGTCCTCGCTCTTTCCGTCGCGGGCGAGTGCCTCGGAGATGCGCAGCCAGCTTTCCGCCGGTGCGAAATGACCGAAGAATGCGTGGCGAGCGTCGGTCAGCGGGAAGACGTCGGCGGCATCGCTCCGCTGTGCCGGAGCGCCAGGCAGGCTCGGGCTGCCCTGCAGCGCATAGCCCGAAGCGCCGAGGATGAGAGCTGCGGCACTCGCGGTGAGCAGTCCGCCGCGAACGCCGAGCAGCCAGAGGATACCAAGGCTCGCGGCGGTAAGCCCGGCGAGAATGAGCCAGCCCATCAGCTCTTCGCCTTCAGCTTGATGCGGTGGCGGATGAGCCAGGCGCCGATCAGCAGGAGCGCAAGTGGCGCGAACCATAGCGGCCAGGCCGCCGGCTCAGCGGTGGGCTTGTAGCTGATCCACGTGCCGTAACGCTGGACCAGCCAGCCGCGGATAGCGCTGGGTTTTTCGCCAGCGGCGATACGACGGCGGACGAGATCACGCATGTCGCCGGCAAGCTCGGCGTCTGAATCGGCGATCGACTGGCCCTGGCAGACGAGGCAACGCAGCTCGTTCATTAGCGCCTGGGCCTGCGCTTCCTGGCGGGCGTCCGGAAGCTGACGGTTGGCCCAATAGGCCGGCGGCAGATCGCTGTCCGCGAGTGCGGGTTGCAGCGAGAAGGCGGCGAGAAGCAGTAACACCCACCTCATCGCAGGGCCTGCATCTGCTCGATGACGCCGGGAATGTTCGCGGAGGTGAGCGGACCGATATATTGGTGGCGGATCACCCCTTTGCCGTCGACGACGAAGGTTTCGGGGACGCCTGACGAGCCGAGGCTGATCTGCACTTTGCTTTGCGGGTCGGAGCCGATGCGCTCGTAAGGGTCGCTATTGCGCGCAAGGAAAGCGGCGATGGCTTCGGGCCTGTCGCGAACGGCGATGGCGTCGATCTTCACGCCTTTGTGCTTGAGCTCGCCGAGGACGACGACCTCGCCGACGCAGGGCATACACCAGCTCGCGAAAATGTTGAGCAAGCGCGGCTCGCCGGTCGCGAGGTCTTTCGACGACAGGCTCGGCTTGGACGGCAGCGCCGCATCGAGCACAAATGCCGGCACGGGCCTGTTCACCAGCTGAGACGGCACGGCGGTATCCGCCGGCTTCACCAGGCGCCAGGCCATGCCGACGACGACCACGAGCAGGAGCAGCAACGGGATGATGCGCGAAGCGCGGCTCATGCGTAGCTCCTCCGCCACTCAGAGTGGGACCGACGTTGCCGCAATCGCCAAAGCCGCCCGAACATCGCGAGGGCACCTCCAATGGCGATCAGCGCTCCCCCGGTCCAGATCAGGGTCACGAACGGCTTCCACCACAACCGCAGCTGCCAACCGCCCGATGGGTCTTCCTTACCGACGACAGTGTAGAGCTGTCCGTTCCAAAAGGTCCTGATCGCGGCTTCGTTGGTCTCGGTCGGCGGGTCGGAGAAATATCGGGTTTGCGGCATCAGGATGACCGGCCCTGCCCCGCGACTGGCCTGAAGTTGCGCCTCGATCGCCGTCCAGTTTTTGCCGGCGGTTGGGGTCACGTCCTGCAACTGAACAAGCCATGGCCCGACGCTCAGCCGCTCACCTGGCTTCGCGATCGCGAGCCGTTCGCTGGTGAAGGCCGCGTTGGCCGCCATGCCGGCAAGCGCGATTGCGATACCGAAGTGCGCGACCACCATGCCCCAGGTCGCAAGCGGCGCGCGCAGTGGGTTGCGGCCGACCAGCGGCAGGATGCTGGCTGCGACCAGAAAGGCTGCGACAGCGAATCCGAGCCGCGGGAGAATGGCGATCGACGGCCAGAGGATGATTGTGATCGCCAGCGCGGTGACGCCGAGCAAAGCGGGAATGCGAAGCTGCCTGAAGACGGCGCGCCGCTCCCGCCGCCAGCTCAGCAAAGGACCGATGCCGACAAGGGCGGCAAGCACGAGCGCCAGCGGCCCCGCGACGGCGTTGAAATAAGGTGCGCCGACGGACAACTTCTCGCCGCTCACAGCCTCGACGAACAAGGGATAGAGCGTGCCGAGGAAGACGATGCCGAGGATGACGCTGAGGATCAGGTTGTTGATCACCAGTCCGCTCTCGCGGCTCACCAGCTCGAACGGCGCGCCTTCTTTCAGGGTCGCACCGCGCACGGCGAACAAGGTGAACGCCGCACCGACGTAGATCGCAAGCAAGGCCAGCAGGAAGGTCCCCCGCTCCGGATCGATGGCGAAGGCGTGGACCGACGTCAGGATGCCCGACCGGACCAGAAACGTGCCGACCATCGACATCGAGAAGGCAATCACGGCGAGCATCATCGTCCACGCCTTGAGCGCTCCGCGGGCGGCGAGGACGTTGATCGAGTGAAGCAGCGCCGTCGCTGCCAGCCAGGGCATCAGGGACGCATTTTCCACCGGGTCCCAGAACCAGTAGCCGCCCCAGCCCAGCTCATAATAAGCCCAATAGCTGCCGGCCGTAATGCCGAGCGTCAGCAGGATCCACGCACCGAGCACCCACGACCGCATCGCCCGCGCGAGGCGGCTCTCGACTTCCCCGGTCAGAAGAGCGCCGACCGCGAGGCTGAAGGCCACCGACAACCCGACATAGCCGAGGTAGAGCGTCGGCGGATGGAAGGCCAAACCCGGGTCTTGCAGCAGCGGGTTGAGTCCCTGCCCGTCCGGCGGTGCCGGAACCAGTCGCGCGAACGGGTTCGAGGCGAAGAGCAGGAAGGCGTAGAAGCCAAGCGCAAGCAGCGCCTGGCTGCCGAGGCCCGCGATCAGGGTTCGTTCACTGGTCCGCCGCGAAAAGAGAGCGAGAAAGGCGCCGGCGACCGACAGGATGGTCACCCACATAAGCATCGAGCCTTCATGGTTCCCCCACGCGCCCGCAACCTTGTAAATGAAGGGTTTGGCGCTGTGGCTGTTCTCGAAGACCAGCTTCACCGACATGTCGCTGCGCGCGAAGACGAGCAGCAGCATCGCGAAGGCGATGAGCGTCAGTCCTCCCTGGACGACCGCCACGGCACGCATCGGACGAGCCACGTTGACGTCACTCCGCAACGCGAGGATCGTCAGGAAGAATTGATAGGCGGCCAGTCCTGCTGCGAGCCACAGCGCCGCGAGGCCTGCCTCGGCGATCATTTTTCGAGCGTCTTCCCGGCCTTGTGCTCCGCGGCAAGGTTGCCGAGCTCGGGCGGCATGTAGCGCTCGTCGTGCTTGGCGAGGATCGTGTCGGCGACGAAGGTGCCGCGCTGCATTCGTCCTTCCGCCACCGCACCGCTTCCTTCGCGAAACAAGTCGGGCACGATGCCCCGATAGACGACGGGAGTCTGCGCCTTTCCATCGGTGACGACAAAGCGGATCGTGACGCCGTCCGGATCGTGGCGGACGGTGCCTTTCTCCACCATGCCGCCGAGACGCGCGGCCTGGCCGTCGGTTGCCTTACCGGCGACGATGTCCGCAGGGGTGAAAAAGAAAGACGCCTGGTTCCTCAGTCCCCACATCGCCAGGAGGACCGCGACGAGCACGGCCACGAGCGCGGCGCTCACCAGCACCAACCGCTGGTTCTTCGGTTTCATTTTGATTTGAGGGCGTCGGCGGCCGCCTCGGCGCGGCGCATCGACGCAAACGACCGCCACAGCAGAGCCGCAGTCAAAGCTATTGCCACCACATAGGCGCCAATCACGAATGGCCAGGGATTCACTTGGCCATCCTGCGCATCCGTGCCTCAACTTTGGCTTCGGCAAGTTCGGCGCGCATCCGCATCAGCGTTGCCGCACCGAACAGGCAGGTGAAGCCGATCATCGTTAGCGGCAGTGGCCACAGGATCGAGTTGTCGATGGTCGAGCCGGTGAGGCCGATGCTCTCGCCCTGGTGGAGAGTCCGCCACCACAGGACCGAATAATGGATGATGGGCAGGTTGATGGCACCGACCAAGCCGTAAAGCGCGGCGATCCGTCCTTCCCCTCCCCGCTCTCGCTCGGCGGACGCTAGCGCGATGTAGCCGAGGTATAGGAAGAAGAGGACAAGCATCGAGGTCAGGCGTCCGTCCCATTCCCACCACGTTCCCCACGTCGGGCGGCCCCAAATCGATCCGGTGATGAGGCAGATTGCGGCAAAGGTTGCGCCGGCAGGAGCGAATGCTCGCCCGGCAATAGCCGCGAGTGGGTGCCGCCAGACGAGTTGGCTGATCGATGCGCCGGCGATACCGATCCAGCCGGCCATGCCGAGCCACGCCGACGGCACGTGAATATAGAGGATGCGGACCGTCTCACCCTGAAGGTAGTCAGGCGGCGTAAGCGTGAGGCCAGCAATGATTCCCACGATGGCCAGCGCAAGCCCGACGAGCAGCAGCCAGCTTGTCGCCGGCCTGGCGATGCGCAGGAAACGTGCAGGATTGGCGAGCGCGTGCATTGCGCCTCGGCTTATGCCCTTCCGATGAGGCGTTGCGCCATAGCGTCGGCGACGGCAGCCGGATTGTGGCCCGTTTCCGAGCCTTCCTTCCAGATCTGCTCCAAGCGCACCGGAATGCCCTCGATCCGGCGACGGACCAAGGTCGCATCGCCGTCGCCGAGATATTCGGTGCAGACATTGATGATGCCGCCGGCGTTGATCACGTAATCCGGTGCGTAAAGGATGCCCCGGGCGTGCAGCCGCTCCCCGTCCTCCGGCGTCGCGAGCTGGTTGTTCGCGCCGCCAGCGACGACCGGCGTCTTCAGCGCGGCAATGGACTGCTCGGTCAGGATCGCGCCCAGGGCGTTGGGGCTGACGACGTCCGCCTCGAGCCCGAGAATCTCGTCGGTTGAGACGACCTTGCCGCCCGTGGCGTCGGCGAGTTTCTGCGCCTTCGCCTGGTCGACGTCGGCGATGGTGAGCTTCGCGCCTTCAGCACAAGCGTGCAGCGCGACGCCCGTCGCGACGCTGCCAGCGCCCTGCATGGCGATGTGCAGTCCGCTGAGATTATCCTTGCCGAGGGCCCATTTCACGGCAGCCTTGATGCCAAGGAAAACGCCGAGAGACGTGTGCGGTCCCGGATCGCCGCCGACGTCACCGGCGCTGTTCGGCAGACCGGCAACATATTTCGTCGAACGCGCGACTTCGATCATGTCGGCCACGTTGATGCCGACGTCCTCGGCTGTGACGTAACGCCCGCAAATGCCGTCGACGAACTTGCCGAAAGCCTGCAGCATTTCCGGCGACTTGGTGCGGCTTTCATCGGCGAGGATTACCGACTTGCCGCCACCCAAAGGCAGGCCGGCCATCGCGTTCTTGTAGCTCATCCCGCGCGACAGCCTGAGCGCGTCGGTCAGCGCTTCGGTATCGTCGGCGTAATGCCAGAAGCGGCAGCCGCCGGCAGCTGGGCCGAGGTGCGTCGAATGGAGTGCTATGATGGCTTTGAGGCCAGTCTTTTCGTCGCTGACGAAATGCACTTCCTCATGTGCGTCGAAATCGGGCAGGCCCCAGGGCGTCGTCATGATCGTCAAACTGTCCGGTGCTAAGTGACTGAGAAATGGGGCGATCGAGGGGACTTGAACCCCCGACCCCTGGTACCACAAACCAGTGCTCTAACCAGCTGAGCTACGATCGCCACGGTATTTCAAAGGAGCGGTTCCTTTGGCCGCGCGGGCCACTTAAGGGGCGAACCTAACGAACGCAAGGACAGGCAAGGCCATGAACCCGACGATCGAAAAGTTCGGCTATCCGGCGACGCTGGTCCGTGAGTTCGAGCACTGGATGGTGCTGGCTCGGCCGGCGCAGGTAACGCTCGGCAGCCTGGTCCTCGCAGCCAAGAGCGACGTTACGGCCTATTCGGCGCTGCCGCGCGAAGCGTTTGCCGAGCAGGCGGACGTTATTGCCGAAATCGAGAGGGCACTTGCCGCGTTCGTTGCTTACGAGCGGATCAATTACCTGATGCTGATGATGGTCGACCCGAACGTCCATTTGCACGTGATCCCGCGCTATTCCGAGGAGCGCAGTTGGGGCGGCGTTCAGTTCCCCGATGCCGGTTGGCCGGGCCCGCCGCGCCTCGATGCGGCCGCCAAGCTCGACCCAGAGCAGCTTCATCGATTGACTGCAGAGATTGCATCGAACTTTCGATAACTGACGGTGTTGTACGGCGATACGGTAATGCTTGCGTGAGACGTTACGCGAGCGCATCGTCTCAAGGGGGAGAGACCGCATGACGAGTCGGCGCACCAAGTCGCCCACCGAAAGTGTGTCTCTGCGAGAGACATTGATCTCGGCGGGCCTCGAACCAAATCTTGCCGACCAGCTCGACAAGATGCCGCATCGCGTCGTCCAGGTTGAGCCGCGGCGCCCGTTCCGCGAGCCTGGCTCACCGCGCGATGAAGTCATGTTCGTGCGCTCCGGCATCCTTTCCAAATTCAAGTCGGATGCCTCGGGCCGGCGTCAGATCGTTGCGCTGCGCTTTCCTGGGGAAGGTATCCTGCCCCGCAACGGACCGGCGGATTATGGCATCCAGGCGATCGTCCGTTCCGAAGTGATGGTCGGTAAGGCCAAGGACTTCGATCCCATCGTCGAAGCCAATCCGCCGATGCAGCGCTTCTTCTGGCGGCTCGTCCAGCGCAACGAAGCCATCGGCTACGAATGGCTGGTCAATTGCGGGCGGCGCGATTCCACCGCCCGTGTCGCGCACCTGTTGTGCGAGACCGCGGCCCGGCTGCGGGTTGATGAAGGCGACCGGATGCAGAACCCGTTCACGCAACAACAGATCGCCGACATCACCGGCCAGACCTCGGTCAACGTCAACCGCGTCCTTGCCGACATGGAACGGCAGGGTCTGATCAAGCGGAAGGGTCGCGAAATCGAGTTTATGGACTGGCCCGAGATGCGCCGCGTGGCCAGCTTTCAGCCCGCCTATCTGACGATCTGATCAAGCGACATCGCTACAAGGCGATGGTGGGCGCGACAGGGATTGAACCTGTGACCCCACCCGTGTGAAGGGTGTGCTCTACCGCTGAGCTACGCGCCCGCCGATTGCGGAAAGCGGCGCATATAGTGCGCCGGCAAGACCTGTCTAGTTACTGGACCGCGTCCTTGAGGACCTTGCCGGGGCGGAACTTCGGCTGCGAGCTGGCCTTAATTTGCATCGGCTCGCCAGTCCGCGGATTGCGGCCCGTGGAAGCCTTTCGCCGGGTCACGGAGAAATTGCCGAACCCGACGAGACGCACTTCGTCCCCGCGCTTTAGAGTCGACGTTATGATCTCAAGCATCGTCTCGACAGCGCGCATTGCATCGTTACGACTCAGCCCCGAGCGGTCGGCGAGATGGCCGATCAGTTCCTGCTTGTTCATACCCCAAGCTCTCCCTCACCGGCGCCAAGACTCGCGCGCCCGGAACAGCAGCCCTTAAGGCAAGACTCCTCGTTCCTGTCCAGTGCTTCAAGCGATGATCTTTTCGTTTCGTCGCGAGACACTGTGGCTGGCGGAATCCCACGCCTATATGTCGGTGGACTCGGCTCATTCCTGCGAGGATCTGCGATGACCAACGACGCACCCGAACAACAATCCGGCGCTTCAGGCGATTTCGTCAGCCGCATCGAGACAGAGCTGCTCCGTACCCGCAAGGTGCTGATCTTCGGCGACATTCACGACCGGCTAGCGCGCGATGTCTGCTCTCGCCTGCTGCTCCTGGCGGATCGCGACGCGGATGCGCCGATCGATATTTATATCAATTCGCCCGGAGGGCACGTCGAGTCCGGCGACACGATCCACGACATGGTGCGCTTCATTCGCAACGACGTGCAGATCAACATGATCGGAACGGGCTGGGTCGCAAGCGCTGGCGCGCACATCTTCCTCGCCGGCGCGAAAGACCGGCGCTTCTGCCTGCCCAACACCCGCTTCCTACTCCACCAACCGGCCGGCGGCACGCGCGGCATGGCTTCGGATATCGAGATCGAGGCGCGCGAGATCCTCCGCATGCGTGAGCGGCTCGTCAAAATCATTTCCGAAGAGACCGGTCAGCCAGTCGAACGGATCAACAAGGATATCAACCGCAACCACTGGATGACCGCCCAGGAGGCGATCGACTACGGCATGGTGGCGAGCGTCATCCGCGATCCGCGCGACATTCCGCGCAAATAGGCTTTAGTGGCGGACGGCAGGTTCGCTTCCGCCGGGCGCAGGATGCACGGGCGGTTCCGCAGCATGCTCGTCCTCCTCGGCCCATTCGATGGGCTGAAGGGGCTCAACCAGGGCGCGTGACAAAACCTCGTCGACATGGTCGACGGGGACGATCTCCAGCCCTTCCTTCACCGTCGCGGGAAGCTCGACCAAATCCTTCTCATTCTCTGCCGGAATGAGAACGGTGGTGATCCCGCCGCGGAGCGCCGCGAGGAGCTTCTCCTTGAGGCCTCCGATCGGGAGCACGCGGCCGCGCAGCGTCACTTCGCCAGTCATCGCCACGTCGCGCCGAACAGCGATTCCGGTTAGCGTGGAGATCATCGCCGTCACCATTCCGATGCCAGCGGACGGGCCATCTTTCGGGACCGCGCCTTCAGGCAAGTGGACGTGGATGTCCTTTCGCGCGAAGATCGACGGCTTGACGCCATAGGCCGGGGCGCGAGCCTTCACGAAGCTCATCGCAGCCTGGATCGACTCCTGCATAACCTCGCCGAGCTTGCCGGTGGTCTTGATCTGGCCCTTTCCGGGGACTGTGACCGCTTCGATGGTCAGCAGCTCGCCGCCGACTTCCGTCCAGGCGAGGCCGGTGACGGCGCCGATCTGGTCTTCTTCCTCGCCCATGCCGTAGCGGAACTTCCGGACGCCCAGGTAATCGCCAAGATTGTCGGGCGTCAGCTCGACCTTCTCGGCCTTGTGCTCGAGGATCTGGCGCAGCGACTTGCGGGCCACCTTGGCCAGCTCGCGCTCCAGCGTACGAACGCCAGCCTCACGCGTGTAGTGGCGGATCATCGCCCGTAGCGCTTCGTCGGTATAGGTCAGCTCGTCGGCCTTCAGGCCGTGCGCCTCGATCTGCTTCGGGATTAGGTGGCGCTTGGCGATCTCGACCTTCTCGTCCTCGGTGTAACCCTCGAGCCGGATGATCTCCATGCGGTCGAGCAGCGGCTGCGGCATATCTAGCGAGTTGGCCGTCGTGACGAACATCACGTCAGACAGATCGTAGTCGAGTTCCAGATAATGGTCCTGGAACTTGCTGTTCTGCTCCGGATCAAGAACCTCAAGCAGCGCCGACGACGGATCGCCGCGGAAGTCCTGACCAAGCTTGTCGATCTCGTCGAGCAGGAACAGCGGATTCGACGTGCCGGCCTTCTTGATGTTCGAGATGATCTTACCCGGCAGCGAACCGATGTAGGTCCGACGGTGACCGCGGATCTCGGCCTCGTCACGGACGCCGCCCAGTGACTGCCGAACAAACTCACGACCGGTTGCACGGGCGATCGAACGGCCGAGGGAGGTCTTGCCGACGCCGGGCGGCCCGACGAGGCAAAGGATCGGTCCCTTGAGCTTGTTGGTGCGGGCCTGGACGGCGAGATATTCGACGATCCGATCCTTGACCTTCTCAAGTCCGTAATGGTCCTCGTCGAGGACGCGCTGCGCCTCGGCGATGTCCTTCTTGAGCTTCGACTTCTTGCCCCACGGCAGGCCGAGCAACACGTCGAGATAATTGCGGGCGACCGTGGCCTCTGCCGACATGGGCGCCATCGCACGGAGCTTCTTGAGCTCGGCGTTGGCACGAGTGCGCGCCTCCTTCGACAGCCGCGTCTTGCGGATCTTTTCGGCGAGCTCCTGGAGCTCGTCGCCGCCTTCCTCACCTTCGTTGCCGAGCTCGCGCTGGATCGCCTTCAACTGCTCGTTCAGATAATATTCGCGCTGCGTCTTCTCCATCTGGCGCTTCACGCGGCTGCGGATCTTCTTCTCGACCTGGAGCACACCAAGCTCGCCTTCCATGAAGGCGAAGACCATCTCGAGCCGGCGAGACGGGTTCAGCTCGCCAAGCAGCGCCTGCTTGTCGGCCACCTTGATCGAGAGGTTCGACGCGACCGCGTCGGCCATCGCCGACGGATCCTCGATCTCGCTCAGCTGGATGCCCGTCTCCGGCGGCAGGCGCTTGTTGAGCTTGGCGTAATTTTCGAACTGGTCGATGACCGACCGCATTAGCGCCTGCGCTTCAGGCGGAGCGATGCCCTCTTCTTCCACCTCCTCGATCTCGGCGACGGTGTAGCCGTCACGCGGAAGCAGGTTGACGAGACGCGCGCGCTTCACGCCCTCGACCAGTACACGAACGGTACCGTCCGGCAGCTTCAGCAGCTGCATGGCGGTGGCGATCACGCCAAGGTCGTAGAGCGCATCGCGGTCGGGGTCGTCCTCTCCCGGATCTAGTTGCGCTACCAGGAACAATTCCTTGTCCGCCGCCATCGCCGCTTCGAGCGCGGCTACCGACTTCTCGCGCCCTACGAAAAGGGGAACGATCCGGTGCGGGAAAACAACGATGTCGCGAAGCGGCAGGATGGGGAGAAATCGAGTCATGCGCTAGTATATGGGCTGCACCTAGTTACCACGCAACAAACGCCGGAACATTCGCGTCGCTCCGCTCGCTCTAGCCGTTGGATGGAGCGAATGGAGGCAGAGTTGGCCGACGACCGCGAAAAGATAAGCACTGGACCGAACGAGGAGCCGATCAACGAAACGATCGCCGGCACCGGCCCAGGCATTCCCGACGACGCGCTGGCTTCGGGCGAGGAGCTTCCGGAGCAGCCAAGCGATGAAGAGGTCAAACGTATCGCCGAGAAGCTCGGTTCTCCAACAGCTGAACGAGACACGCTTCCGTTGGAAGGTGAGTAATTCGAGTCGAGCTGAACGGCAGATTCTGTAATCGTTCAGTTTGCTTGCCTAATAATGCTCCTGTGAAACAACGACATCTCTTCCTTGCGCTCAGCGCGCTGACGATCCCGGCCACGGCGCTTGCTCAATGGGGCGCGCCCGTTCCCGGCGCGATGCCCCCGCCGCCGCCTCAGGCCGCGCAGATGCCGCCGCCGGCCGTTGCCGAGCCCTGGATGGCACGCCCGGCGCCGCAGGGGCAGCCGTGGCAGTCCCCCGCCGCCGAGCAGGGCAAGTCGCCGGCCCTGGAGCCGATCGACCTGCCCCCGGCGATCGAGCAGGGCGTCGACATGATCTATATCGACGAGGAGCTTGTCCCGAAGGCAGTCCACGACAACGGGACGATGAGCTTCGCGGCGTGGAGTGGCGCGCCAGTCGACATCTTCAGCTCGGTCAACCCGATCTACACTGAGCTTCGCCGCGGGCTTGTGAAGTACCAGCAGCGCTGGGGCAGCTTGCCGCAGCTTCCCCTGCCGAATGGCCCAACATTGAAGCTGGGCATGAGCGGGGATCGTGTTGCGGCGCTGCGCACGCGCCTCGGACTTTCGGATGGTCAGAAATTTGACGCTCCGCTCGCAGCGGCCGTGAAGGAATTTCAATCGGTCCACGGCTTCAAGCCGGATGGCATCGCCGGTGCGAGCACGATCGAGGCCCTCAACCGCGGCGCTCAATATTATGAGCAACTGATCATGATCAACATGGAGCGGGCCAAGCGGCTTCCGGCTCCAGAAGAACAGCGAAAATACGCCATCGTCGATGCCGGCGATGCGCGCCTGTCGCTGTGGGAGAACGGCCGCAAGGTAGACGAGATGAAGGTGATCGTCGGCAAGGCCGAGACGGCCACGCCGATGATGGCGGCCTACATCAAATATGCGAGCGTGAACCCGTACTGGAATGTTCCGCCCGAGCTGGTACGGAGCCTGGTCGCGCCGCGCGTCGTTGCCCAAGGGGTTAGCTACCTTACCGACCGCGAATATCAGGTGCTGACCGATTACAGCGACAATGCCCAGACAATCGATCCGCACGAGGTCGACTGGCAGGCGGTTGTCGATGGACGACAGGAAGTGCGACTGCGCCGCCTTCCCAGCCCCGCCAACTCGATGGGCATGATGAAGTTCATGCTGCCGAACTATTTCGGCATCTACCTCCACGATTCCCCGGAGAAGGAGCACTTCACCAAGAACGAGCTGTGGATCAGCAACGGCTGCGTCCGCGTCGAGGACTATAAGCGCCTCGCAGCCTGGCTGTTCGATGGTGCTGTTCCGAAGGGAAAAGACCCAAAGGTCGAGGAAGAGGTCGACCTCCCGCAGCCGGTGCCGGTGTACATGACCTATTTGACGGCACAGCCGACCGCGAGCGGGATCCAGTTCATGGCAGACCACTACGGGCGCGATGACCATCTGATGGAGCGATACGGTACCCAGCTTATGGCTGCGGTACGCGGCCTTCGATAGTAGCTGTATTGACGAGTTAATACACTAGGCCGTATTTGGGTCGTATGCTCTTGCGGCCTCTACCTGTCAGCTATTTGCAGCTCGGCACCTTTAGCGTCTGCGGCCTGATCTTCTTCGTCTTCTTGGTGCGCGCCATTTCGCAGCGGACACCGGAAGTGGGCGGGAAGCGCGACCGGCGTTCACAGCTGGGGATCGCGATCCAAAGCATCGGAATTGCCCTTGCCGGCTTCGGCTTGGTCAAGGCCACGTTACCGCCGTTTAGCGCGCCCAGCCTTGCCGGAACGGCGGGCGTCCTGATCCTGATGGGCGGAGCAATTGGCCTGTTCGCGTCGAGTTCGCGCGAACTGGGCCGCAACTGGAGCCTGGTTGCGCGAATGCGGAGCGATCACGAGCTTATCCGCACCGGGCCATATGCCAGAGTTCGACACCCGATTTATCTCGGAATGCTGCTATTCCTGCTGGCGCTGGCGGTCGCGCTTGGCCACTGGGTGCAGTTGTTGGTCGCTCTCCCCGTTTTCTTCATCGGCACGGCAATCCGTACGCGCCTCGAGGACGGCCTGCTGGAACAGAGTTTCGGGGATTCGTTCCGCGACTACCGGCGATCGACGCCGGCACTAATCCCGCGGCTATTCTAGCCCTTTAGGCGGCGTCGTCCGCCTTGTCCTTGGCGGCATAGACGCGGACGGGCTCCTTGCGGCCCTCGACCACGTCCTTGTCGATGTGGACCTCATCCACCCCGTCCATCGACGGCAGATCGAACATTGTGTCGAGGAGGATGCCCTCGAGGATCGACCGCAGGCCGCGTGCGCCGGTCTTCCGCTCGATCGCCTTGACAGCGATCGAATGAAGCGCGTCGTCGGTGAATTCGAGCTGGACGTCCTCCATGTCGAACAGCTTGGCATACTGTTTCACGAGGGCGTTCTTCGGCTCGACCAGGATCTTGACCAGCGCAGTCTCGTCGAGATCGAGCAGGGTCGCGATCACCGGTAGGCGGCCGACGAATTCGGGGATGAGCCCGAACTTCAGCAGGTCCTCAGGCTCGCAATGCTGCAGGACTTCGCCGGTCTTCCGCTCGTCCGGCGCGGCGACATGAGCGCCGAAGCCCATCGACTTGCCCTGCATGCGATCGGAGATGATCTTCTCGAGCCCCGCAAAGGCGCCGCCGCAAATGAACAGGATGTTGGTCGTGTCGACCTGTAGGAATTCCTGCTGCGGATGCTTGCGGCCGCCTTGCGGCGGGACCGAAGCGGTCGTGCCTTCCATCAATTTCAGCAGCGCCTGCTGAACGCCCTCGCCCGACACGTCGCGCGTGATCGACGGGTTGTCCGACTTGCGGCTGATCTTGTCGATCTCATCGATGTAGACGATGCCGCGCTGGGCCTTCTCGACATTATAGTCGGAGGCCTGAAGCAGCTTGAGAATGATGTTCTCGACGTCTTCGCCGACGTAACCGGCCTCGGTCAACGTCGTCGCATCGGCCATGGTGAAGGGCACGTCGAGGATGCGCGCCAGCGTTTGCGCGAGCAGGGTCTTGCCGCAACCCGTCGGGCCGATCAGCAGGATGTTCGACTTCGCGAGCTCGACGTCGTTGCCTGCCTTCGAGCCGTGCGCGAGGCGCTTGTAATGGTTGTGGACGGCAACGGAGAGGACTCGCTTGGCGCGATCCTGGCCGATCACATAATCATCGAGGACCTTGCAGATCTCCGACGGGGTCGGAACGCCATCACGCGTCTTTACGAGCGCCGACTTGGATTCCTCGCGGATGATGTCGTTGCAAAGCTCGACGCACTCATCGCAGATGAACACGGTCGGTCCGGCGATCAGCTTCCTGACCTCGTGCTGCGACTTGCCGCAGAACGAGCAGTAAAGGGTGCTCTTGCTGTCGCCGCCTGAAAGCTTGGTCATTCCCGTCCTTATATCTCGGCCGCGAACGACCGCCTCTCGAGGGCCATGCTAGCCCGCTTTATGCCACAATCAACTCTGCGGGTGGGTTAACGTATCCCCCGCCAGGATTGGTCCTTTGTAATCAAGAATATGGATGTGGGTCAGCATCCTAGCAAGTGCGATTAAGTCACGCGGTAACCTTACCGTGTTCCAGAATAGGCCGAACTAGGGCGCGACGGCTTGGAGTGCTTCGCGCATTGCCTCGTGAAAATCGGACCGGGCGTAGATATCGTTGTGCCCTGCCCGTGGGATCGTCCGATCGAACACAAGCTTGCTGACGTTCTTGCGGAGTACGTCGGTCCGTTCCGGAGCAACAATTTCGTCCCTTTCGCCAGCGATGATTGCGACTGGCGTCGAACCATTCTTAAGGGGTGTCGCCGCGTTAATCTCATGCGCGAAGAACGGTCCAATCGGCACCCACGGGAACATCCCCTGCGCCACGGCCTTCAACGAGTCGAATGGGGTGACGAGGATCAGCCCGTCAAGTTTCCGGCGGGCGCTCAGCTGGGCGGCGACGCCGGTCCCGATGCTGAAGCCAACCCCGATCACGCGGCGCGGCTTCAGACGCGTGACCGCCGCATCGTAGACCAGGGGCGCATCCTCGATCAGTTTTTCGCCCGAGGGCGCACCGGTCGAGGGCGCGTAGCCGCGATAATGGAATGCAACCACTTCGTGATGGGGGAATAGCTCGTGGAGATATTCGGCGACGTCCTGCGCGTTCCAGGCATTACCGCCGAACCCGAGCAGCAAAGTCTCGCTCGCGTCCGGCGTATCGGCCGGCATGTGAATTCCCTGAAGCGTCTCACCATCCGGAGTCTTCACCTGCAGTCTTTCGGCACGGGGTGGCCACGGCCCTGCGGAGCGCACGGCGTGCACCGGAAAGATCATATGGCTCTGGAATTCAAACATGCCGAAAAGGAGTCCGGTAACAGCCGCGGCGCCGAGCAGCGCCGCGATCAGCCGGCGAATGCGGCCTCGATCGCTGGAGTAACCCGATCGACGGTGTATGGCTTCTCGATCACCGGCGCATCGTTGAACTCGGGCGGCGGCGGATCGACATGCCCGCCAGTGGCAATGACGAAGGGCACATTTCGCTCACGCAGTTTCGTGGCCACCGGCCAGACATTCTCGCCCTTCAAATTCACGTCGAGAATCGCAAGGTCGAAACCGCCCTTCTCCACCTGGTCCAGGGCGCATTTGACCGTGTCGCAGGTCCCGCTGACCTTGTGGCCAAGCGAATCCAGGAAGTCCTCGAGCATCATCGCGATGAGCGGCTCGTCTTCGACAATGAGGATTGAACGCTGCCCCGACATTTATACCAGACGAATAGAGCGGAGCGACGAAAGCGCAAATATCTATTTTGGAAGGACGGCCCGTCTTGCCGCTTCTGCAAGCTCGGTCACCGAAAACGGCTTTGGCAGGAAGTTAACATTCTCGATGTCGATCGACTTCCTGAGTTGTTCCTCCGCGTAACCGGACATGAAGAGGATCTTGAGGTCGGGACGGCTCTCACGCGCCTCGCGCACCATCGTTGGCCCGTCCATGCCGGGCATCACGACGTCACTAATGAGGAGGTCGATCGGCTCATTCTTCGCGATGATTGCGAGAGCATCCTCACCATTGTCGGCGGTAATCACGGTGTAGCCGTGACGGGTCAGCGCTCGCTCGGCAACGCTGCGAACCATCGGTTCGTCCTCGACGAGCAAGACCGTGCCGGTACCCCACAGCTCATCCTTCTTGGTTTTCTCGCTCTTCCGCGTCTTGGCGGCGCCAGCCTCCTCACGGTGGACCGGCAAATAGATGACGAAGCGGGTCCCCTCATCGACCTTGGAGTCCGCGAATATGAACCCACCGGACTGTTTGACGATGCCGTAGACGGTGGAGAGGCCGAGGCCTGTCCCCTTCCCCACTTCCTTCGTGGTGAAGAAAGGCTCGAAGATCTTGCCGAGAATGCTAGGCGGAATTCCGGTACCGGTATCGGCAACCGACAGGGCGCTATAGTCCGCCACCGGCAAGATGTCCGACCCAAGCTCTGCGACCTGGTCGGCCTTCACCGGATAAGTCTGGATCGTGAGCGTCCCGCCGCCCTTGGCGGCCATCGCGTCGCGGGCGTTGACCGCCAGATTGATGATGACCTGCTCGAGCTGACCCGGGTCGGCGCGGATTGGCCCGAGGCTTCGGCCATGCTTCACCACGAGCTCGACGGTCTCGCCGAGCAGCCGCTTCAGCAAATGGGACACCTCCGACACAACGTCGGGAAGCTGGAGCACCTGCGGGCGCAGGGTTTGTTGCCGCGAGAAGGCAAGAAGCTGTCGAGTAAGGCCAGCAGCGCGGTTCGAATTCGACTTGATCTGCTGGATGTCGTCATAGTCGCTGTCTCCCGGCGTGTGCCGCATCAGCATCAGGTCGCAGTGTCCAATGATCGCGGTGAGGATGTTGTTGAAGTCGTGGGCGACGCCGCCGGCAAGCTGACCGACCACCTGCATCTTTGTCGCCTGCGCGACCTGCCGCTTCAGCTTCGCTTCCTCGCTATTGTCCTTGAGCAGGAGCAGGACGGTAGCGTCTCCTAGCCCCCGCAAGCCGGCGACGGTCAGCGCCACAGGTTCGGTGGGCTGGTAGGTGAGCCGCACCGCGAGATCGCCCGACATCGCTGGTCCCCGCGCGTTGCGGCGCACCGCGTCGGCAACCGCGGCCTTATCTTCCTTCACGACGAGGTCGCCGGGATAGGAGGGCATCGCCGTCCCCTTCAGTCCGGCAGCCTGACGAAAGGCGGCGTTCATTGTCAGGAAGCGACCGTCACGATCGACCAACGCCAAGCCGATCGGCATTACGTCGAGCAGCGCCTGAAGGTTGGACGATTGCCCTGATGATGCGCCGCCACCCATCCCGAACAAGAGGAACGTGCCGGCTCCGCTCTCCCCAACGTGGTCGGCGGGCACGTGCACGACGCGCACGGGATATGCGCCTTCGCCTTCAGCGACGAAGCGCATTTGTTCGTCTTCGCCGATTTCGACCAGCTCGCTGAACCGGGCATTCTGAAGGTGATGATCGGAGCCGAGCGCGCGATCATGGAACAAGCTGTTTGCCGCCAGAAGGGCACCCTTATTGTCGACTACCGCGGCGGCAACGCCCGCAGATGCCAGGCGCTGGCCGATGACGCCCTCAATGCGCCTGATCGAGACGGCCAGCGGATCAGGAGGAGGCGTCGCGGGAAACCGCCAGAGCAGGAGATCGTTCTGCGCGCCCGCGCGGTCGACCTCGACGGGGCTCACGCCAACGCTGGTCTCTATTCCAACCACGCAGCCGGCGCCGTCGCGCCACGCCATGCTCTGTGCGAGTTCCAGGCCCTTTCGCGCATCCTCGGTAGCGGCCACCTCTGACGGCGGCGTGCTTCCGAACTGCTCGCGATAGGCCGAATTTACGACCAGCAACGAGCCTTCGCGATTAGTAAGCGCGGCAGGGTCGCGGTTAAGACTGAGGGCTGATCCGACCAGCGAATAGTCCGGGCCCGAGACTAGCGGCGCTAAGACGATGTTGCTCGGAGCAGGATTGCGGAGGCTCAATGCCGCGCCGAGTGCGCCGACAGCCGTCATCACTATGGCCACAAGCGTCTGGCCGACCAGGAGCATCACCACGCCGGCGGTGATGCCAGCAGCCGCGATCAGGGCCGGCGCGAGCCAGCGGCCCCAGCCATCGAGCGGCGTTGAGTCAATGCGGGGCAATTCCTGGTACAGCATGGCGCTGCCCCGCATCCTATCAGCTGTTCGCTATCCTACCAGATGCGTACGCGCGCCGCGGGATCGAGATACAGCTTCTGCCCGGGCTTGATATCGAAGGCTTGGTACCAGGGGTCCATGTTGCGAACGATATTGGCACGCTGTTCCGATGGCGAGTGCGGATCGGTCAGGAGCCGGCGCCTGAGGTCCGCCTCGCGATAATTGCGGCGCCAGACCTGGGCCCAGCCCAGATAGAAGCGCTGGTCGGCGGTGAAGCCATCGATCACCGGGGGCGCCTTGCCGCCAAGCGACGCGATATAGGCGTCATGCGCGGTCGTAAGGCCTGCCAGATCGGCGACATTCTCGCCCATCGTCAGCTTGCCGATGACGTGGAAGCCGGGAAGCGGCTCATAGGCATTATACTCGGCTTCCAGCTTATCGAGGCGCGCATTGAATGCTGCGACGTCGGCGGGAGTCCACCACGTCGTGAGCTTCCCGTGCACGTCATATTTCGAGCCCTGGTCGTCGAAATGATGGCTCATTTCGTGGCCTATCACCGCGCCGATGCCGCCGTAATTAACGGCCGGGTCCGCGTGCGGGTCGAAGAAGGGCGGCTGCAGAATCGCCGCGGGAAAGGTGATCGCGACGAGCGGCGGATTGGCCTGCGCGTTCACCGTCATCGGGGTTAGGCCCCACTCCCAACGCCGCACGGCTTGGCCAAGCTTGGAGAGATTGTCGGCGGTCGCCCACTGGTTCGAGCGCAGCTCATTGCCGAAAGCATCGCCGGCAATGACCTGCATCGCAGAATAATCGTGCCACTGGCTTGGATAGCCAATTCGCGGCGTGAAGTTGGCGAGCTTCTCGTGCGCTTTTGCTTTCGTCTCTGGAGTCATCCAATCGAGCGCGTCGATCCGCCGGTTCATGGCAGCGATGAGGTTGCGCACCATCTCGTCAGCCGCAGCCTTGGTCTCTGGCGGGAAATATTTGGCGACGTAGATTTTGCTGACGTCGTCGGTCAGGCTGCCGACCGTGTAATCCACCGCCCGCTTCCATCGGACCTGCTGCTCCGGCGTGCCGCCGAGCACGGTGCCGTAGAAAGCGAAATTCTCCTTGTCGAAGGCGCTCGGGAGCACATCCGCAAAGCTGTCGAGCGAGCGGACGAGCAGCTGGTCCTTGAGAACGCCCAGCGGCGCCGAGCGAATGAGCTTGGCGATTCCGGTCAACGCCGAAGGCTGCCCGACGACGACTTCGTTGATCGGCACTCCGCGAGCCTTGAAATAACCAACGAAGTCGAAGCCGGGAGCCGATTTCTCGAGGTCGGCGAGGCTCATCTTGTTGTAGGTCTTCTCGGCGTCACGGTTTTGGACCCGCGTCCAGCTGACCTTCGCGATCTCCGTCTCGAAGTCGACCAGCGCCTTCGCGCGCGCAGCAGCGTTGGCCTCTCCGGCGAGACTCAGCATCGCGGTGATATGCTTTTCGTAAGCCGCCTTGGTTTCGGCCAGCTTGGGATCGGCGGACAGGTAATAGTCGCGATCGGGCATGCCGAGCCCGGACTGGAACAGGTTCATCGAGTAGGTGTCAGGGTCCTTGCGGTCCTGAGCTACCCCCGCCGCAAACGGGATGCCGACGCCACTCCGCGAGGCTTCGGCCAACAGGGCCGCATATCCCGTTCTCGACTTGAGGCCGCGGATTTGATTCAGCCAAGGATTGATGGGCGAAAGGCCCTTGGCCTCGATCGCTGCAGTGTCGAGATAAGTCGCATAAGCGCTGCCAATCTTCGAATTCGGGTCGGACTTGACCTGTTCGAGAAGTTCCTGCGTCCGCGTGTGCGACAGATCGTCGAGGAAGTTGAATGCGCCGTAGTTAGGCTTGTCGGCCGGGATCGGCGTGTTCTTCGCCCAAGTTCCGTTCGCAAACTGGTAGAAATTGTCGCCCGCCGCGACAGCGCGGTCCATACCCGCCGTATCGAACCCGAAGGTTCCATATTGCGGCTTAGGGCCGGCCGCTTCCGCAATCGTTGGTGAGGTCACTACCGGCGGCGCAGGCGGTGCCTGAGTTGCACAACCGGCCAGAAACGTCGTCGCAAGCGCCGCCGCAATATATCGAACCATTTCAAACCCCTCCATCTACAGATCGAATTGAGACGGCACGCGACACGTGCGCGACTCCACCTCGACGAGGAGGCTTATAGCGACGGCGAATGGAGGTGCGTCAGCCCTTTGCGCGGCGGCGTTGCCAACGGCTGCGGCACCAGAAGCGCCAGCCAAGCGCTGAAGCCGCATAGCCCAGCACGGCCGCAACGATCGCAATGGTCAAGATGCCGACCGCGATCGACCCGGAGGCCTGGTGGATCCAGAACAGCATCCGGCTGAGTTCACTGGAGAAGCGCTCAGCGTCGGCGGGGCTGACGAGGCTCGCATCGTGGTGGAGCTCCCAGGAGCCGATGCGGTACGCCCCAACGTACATGATGGGGATGGTGATGGGATTGACGACCAGCGTGAGCAGAGCGGCAACCCAAATGTTCGCCCGCGCCGGTATGGCGAGCAGGGCGGCAACGAACGTATGCATCACCGGGATGATGACGGCGACGAAAAGACCGAGAGCTACTCCCCTCGGGACCGATCGACGGTTCAGCCGCCACAACGACGGGTGACGAAGATGGGAAGCGAAAGGCCGGAGCAGCCGATATTCGTGAATCGTGTCACGGGTCGGAAGATGGCGCGTGACCCAATGGAAACGGCTGGCTGGGGCGCTTGCCTCAGCCACGAGTCTTGAGCAGCCGTTGCTGCTCCCGCTTCCAGTCGCGCTCCTTCATCGTATCGCGCTTGTCATGCACCTTCTTACCACGCGCCAGCGCCAATTCGACCTTCGCGCGCCCGCTTCCATTGAAATAAATGGACAGCGGGACGAGCGTCAGGCCCTGGCGAGTCACTGCGCCCTGCAGCTTGGCTATCTCACGGTTCTTGAGCAATAATTTACGCGGGCGTTTCGGCTCGTGGTTCAACCGGTTTCCGTGGCTATATTCCGGGATGTGGCTGTTGATCAGCCAGACCTCGTCGCCCTCGGCATTGGCGTAACTCTCCGCGATCGAACCTTCGCCTTGGCGAAGCGATTTCACTTCGGTGCCGGTCAGCTGGATACCGGCCTCGAAGCGCTCTTCGACAAAATAGTCGAAGCGCGCGCGCCGGTTCTCGGCCACGACCTTTTGCTTGTCGAACGGTTGCGGAAGCGGCTTGGCCATGAAGCTTAGATAAGGCCTGCGTGCTCCAATGCAGCATCCACCGCGCCTTTCGATGCATCGGAAGCCTCCACAAGCGGCAGCCGCAGCTCGGCCGGGAAGCCCGGGCGGACTCTCGTCAGCGCATATTTCGTGGGCCCAGGCGAAGCATCGGTGAACAGCGCCGCATGCAGCGGATAAAGCCGATCCTGAATCTTCAGTGCATCGTCCCAGCTGCCTTCTCTCATCGCCCTCTGGAAATCCGAACAAAGCTTCGGCGCCACATTTGCCGTGACCGAGATGCAACCGACACCACCCATCGCGTTGAAGCCGAGGGCCATGTCGTCGTTGCCCGACAGCTGGCAAAAATCCTCACCGCATTTGAGCCGCTGGTCCGACACGCGGCCTAGATTGCCGGTAGCGTCCTTCACCGACACAATCTTCGGGTGCTTTGAGATCGCGGCGAGGGTCTCGACAGAAATGTCAGCGACGGTTCGTGACGGCACATTGTAGACGACGATGGGAATTGGCGACGCATCGGCGATCGCTGTGAAATGCGCTGCGAGCCCCGCCTGACTCGGCTTGTTGTAGTAGGGAACCACCGCCAACACGGCATCCGCACCGAGGTCCGCGGCCACCTTCGCCCGCTCGATTGAATTCGCCGTTGAATACGTCCCGCAGCCGGCAATCACCGGGACCCGGCCGTTCGCGACGCGCGCCGTTCGCGCAATGACATCGCGATGTTCGTCCGCAGTCAGCGTCGCGACTTCGCCGGTGGTGCCGCACGGTACCAGCCCGTTGGAACCCTCGGAAATCTGCCATTCGACGAAGTCCGCGAATGTGTCTTCAGCAACACGCCCGCCCGAAAATGGCGTCACAAGGGCCGGAATCGAGCCGAAAAACATGAACTTACCTCTCGGGTGCCGAGTTTTCTGTGGACGGATTGGCCGCGTTCACTGGCTGATAAGGAGGGGGACTGCAAAATGTCCAGCATGTGGCGTGTTGCTCTGACGATCCCGCTGCTGCTGGTCACCGTGCCTTCGAGCTCGGCCCAATATGCCGCGCCCGTTAATGCCCCGGCGCAGGCGGCCTACTCAACGAGTGTTGCGTCGTCGCTGGAGCAATGGCGAACGCTTCGGCAGAGCAGCGGATACCGTTTCGCTGATTATGCGCCCTTCCTGATCGCGAACCCCGACTGGCCCGACGAAGCGCGAATGCGCGCCTGGGCCGAAAAGGCCATGCAACCGGGCGAAGCGCCGGCAACGGTCCTGGCCTTCTATGCGTCCGATAAGCCCAGGTCCGGGAACGGCTGGGCGCGCCTAGCCGATTCTTATGCGGCGACCGGTCAGCCAGCCCATGCGCTCGAAGCGGCGCGACAGGCCTGGCGCTCGGCCGACCTCAGTACCGCGGACGAGCAGGCAATCTGGGCCCGTTACGGGAACAGCTTCACCCGCTCTGATAATGACAATCGCCTCGACTCGCTGCTTTTTGCCAAGAAGCCCGATGACGCCGCGCGCTTCCTGACGTCGGGCAGCCCCGAACGGCAGGCAGCCTTCGCTGCTCGAATCGCGATGCAGCAGAATGCGGCCGACGCGGACAGTCGCTACTCTGCGGTGATCCGGTCGGTCACCAGTGACGCCGGTTTGATGATGGATCGCGCTCGCTGGCTTCGGGCCAACAATTATGGCTCGGCAGCGCAAGACCTCGCGGCGCGCGATCATAACTTCATTTATAAGCCGGCCGATCCCGAGCGCTTCTTCGACATGCTCACGCTGGTTGCCGGTGACGCGATGCAGGATCGCAACTGGCAGGCGGCTTACAATATTGCGCGGCAGGCCGATGACGTCCTTCCATCTGGAACGAGCGTCGCTGATCAGCCGATTGGCATCCGCGACGATTATACGACCTTGGCGTGGCTCGCAGGGACCGTCGCCCTCGACCGGATGAATCGCCCGGCGAACGCGCTTGCGATGTTCGACCGCTACGCGCGTGGGGGCCGCTCGCTGCAGGTTCAGACCAAGGGATATTATTGGGCTGGACGCGCGGCATTGTCCTCAGGCCGCTTCCAGGACGCGAACGGCTATTTCCAGCGCGCCGCAGCCTATCCAGAACTCTTCTACGGCCAGTTGGCGCTGGAACGGTTGGGGCGTGCGGTTCCCGCTCCGCCAGCTGCTCTGCCGCAATATGTGACCACACAGCTGCAGCGTACGGCGTTCAACAGCCGTCGAGTGGTCCAAGCGATCCGCTTGCTCGGCCAGCAGGGCCGTTCGACCGAGCAAGCGCTGTTCGTGAAAGCGCTCGCCGAGTCGCTCGACAATGACGCCGACCGGAACCTGGCGATCGAGTTCGGTCAGCAAATCGGCCGGCAGGACGTCGCGGTGTGGACGTCGCGCATGGCCCGCGTGAAGGGCTCTATGTTCTATGTGCGCCAAGCCTACCCGACTTTGAACGCGTCGGTGTCTGGCGAGCTTTGGTCGCTCGCACACGGCATCAGCCGCCAGGAGAGCTCGTTTGATCCCTATGCGGTCAGTCACGCCGGTGCCCGGGGAATGATGCAGCTCATGACAGGCACGGCGCGCGAGCAGGCAGGCAAGATCGGAGTGGGCTACGACGGTTACCGGCTGATCAGCGACCCTGCCTACAATGTCATGATCGGCTCGTCCTACTTCCAGCGGATGCTCAACATCTGGGGCGGCAATGTGCCGCTCGCGGTCGCGAGCTATAATGCGGGCTCGGGCAATGTCGGAAAGTGGATCCGGCAATATGGCGACCCGCGCAGCCAGGTCGACATGCTGAAGTGGATCGAGGCCATCCCCTACACCGAGACCCGTGCCTATGTGCAGCGCGTGATCGAGAACAGCGTGGTCTACGACTCGCTTCGCTCGACCCAGCCCCAGCAGTCAGCGATTCACGTTTCGCGATATCTTGGGAAGGACCGTCCCGCCTGATAGTCGGTCGGCGTGGCCGATCGTTACATCACTCCCGAAGGGCTGACGCGCATTCGCGCGGAATATGATGAGCTGTTCGGGATTGAGCGCCCGAAGATCGTTGAGGTCGTGTCTTGGGCGGCGTCGCTAGGCGACCGGTCGGAGAACGCCGACTATCTCTACGGCAAGAAGCGCCTGCGCGAGATCGATCGGCGGCTCGGATATCTTGCGAAGATCATGAAGCAGGCCAAGGTCGTCGACCCGGCCAAACAGCAGGCCCGCGACCAAGTCCGGTTCGGTGCCACGGTTGAGCTAGCCGATGAGCACGACAATCGCCGGAAGCTGACAATTGTCGGCGACGACGAGACCGATGCCTCATCTGGCCGGATTGGATGGAGCGCGCCCCTCGCCCGCGCGCTGATTGGTGCGAAGGTTGGCAATGAACGCATTGTCCGGTTGCCGGCCGGCGAAAAAAGCTACGAAGTGATCGCGATCAGCTACCCGGACTAAGCGACGCGCGGCGCTGACACGAGCTGCGGCGGCTCCGCGGGCATCGCCTTCGACCAGGCTTCGGCAATAGCCTCCAAAGCAGCCACGGCGGCCAAATCCTCATCATCGCCATCGATCGTCCGCCATGGCGACCAGCGGGTGTCCGTATTCGCCCTCAACTCTTCCAGTGTCCGCTGGTAGGCGGGATCGTCGGCGCGGATGAAGTCATCGACCGCGACCCGCGTTCGCCACGGGCTCGCACGACGTCTTGCGAGGCGCTGCTCCTGCACGTCCGCGCTGACGTCGAAATAGAGCTTCACCAGCAGCGTCCCATAGTCGCGCTGCTGCGCTTCGAACTCATTGATCTCGTCAAACACGCGCGGAACCGATTCCTCAGCGGTTCGGCCCAGCACGCGGTCATCGAGCACACGCCGATACCAGGTTCGATAAAAGATCGAGGTGTGACCTGCCGGCGGAAGCTGCCGCCAGAAGCGCGCCAGCCAGTGGCCTTCATTAGCCTCACGTCGGTCGTAACCGGTCGAATGAACCGTAAAGTGGCAAGGGTCGAATGCGGCCGCGAGCTGCCTGAGTGCATTCTTCTTGCCTGAGCCGTCGGCGCCTTCGAGCAAGATAATCGCCCGTCGGCCGTGCGCGATCTGCGGCAACTGAAGCTCGCCAATATGTTCGCGAAGCGCCGTTAGCGCCGGATTCGAAGGCCCCGCCACCGACGCAAGGTGCATCGAATTGGCGACGCTTACAATGCGCTTGCGGCTGTTTCCGTCAGCTGTCGGCGACCACCTTGATGCTCAGTTCCTTGAGCTGCTTCGGCATGACCGCCGCCGGAGCGTTCATCATTAAATCCTCGGCCTTCTGGTTCATCGGGAAGAGGATAACTTCGCGGATGTTCGGTTCGTCAGCGAGCAGCATGACGATGCGGTCAATGCCTGGAGCGGAACCGCCGTGCGGCGGAGCGCCGAACTTGAAGGCGTTGATCATGCCGGCGAAGTTCGTGTCGACTTCGTCCTTCGAGTAGCCGGCGACTTCAAACGCCTTGTACATGATGTCCGGGCGGTGGTTCCGGATGGCGCCCGAGCTCAGCTCCACGCCATTGCAGACAATGTCGTACTGCCAGGCGAGGATATCGAGCGGGTCCTTGGTCTCTAGCGCCTCCAGTTCCCCCTGCGGCATCGAGAAGGGGTTGTGGCTGAAGTCGATCTTCTTTTGCTCTTCGTTATACTCAAACATCGGGAAATCGACGATCCAGCAGAAGCGGAACGAGCCCTTCTCGATGAGGTCCAGCTGCTCCGCCACGCGCGTGCGAGCGAGACCGGCGAGCTTCGCCGCTTCCTCTTCCTTGCCCGCGGCGAAGAAGATGCCGTCATCAGGGCCGAGGCCCATCTCATTGGCCAGGCGGTTCATGCCTTCCTCGCCATGGTTCTTGGCGATCGGGCCGCCCCATTCCCCGCCCTTGCGAGTTGCGTAACCCAGACCCGCGAAGCCCTCGCTCCGCGCCCATTCGTTCATGTCGTCGAAGAACTTGCGGCTCTTCTCGGCGGTTTTGGGAGCGGGAACGGCGCGAACGACCGCGCCCTTTTCTACCAGTCCCGCAAACAGACCGAAGCCCGAACCCTTGAATTGACCGCCAACGTCGCTGATCAGCAATGGATTGCGAAGGTCGGGCTTGTCGCTGCCGTACTTCAGCAGCGCTTCCTTGTAGGGGATGCGCACGAATTCGCCCGGGGGCGTCACGGTCCGACCGTTCGCGAATTCCTGGAACACGCCCGACAGCACGGGTTCGATCGCATTGAACACGTCGTCCTGTGTGACGAAGCTCATCTCGAAATCGAGCTGGTAGAATTCACCAGGACTGCGGTCCGCGCGGGCGTCCTCGTCACGGAAACACGGAGCAATCTGGAAGTAGCGGTCGAAGCCCGCGACCATGATCAGCTGCTTGAACATCTGCGGCGCCTGCGGAAGCGCGTAGAACTTGCCCGGATGGACGCGGCTGGGAACGAGGTAGTCGCGCGCACCCTCGGGTGAGCTGGCGGTCAGGATCGGCGTCTGGAACTCGGTAAAGCCCTGCTCGATCATGCGGCGGCGGATCGACGCGATGACCGCGGACCGAAGCATGATGTTGGCGTGAACCTGCTCCCGGCGAAGGTCGAGGTAGCGGTACTTGAGGCGGATTTCCTCGGGATAATCCTGCTCGCCGAACACCGGCATCGGAAGCTCTGCGGCCGCCGACTGAACGGTCACGCTTGCCGCGCGAACTTCGATCTCGCCGGTCGGCAGGTTCGGATTCACCGTCTCCTTGGAACGGGCGACGACCTCACCTTCGATCGTCACGACAGACTCCACCCGAATGCGGTCGAGCGTCTTGAAAGCGGCGGAATCCGTGTCGGTGACGATCTGCGTGATGCCAAAATGGTCGCGAAGGTCGACGAAGAGCAAATGGCCGTGGTCGCGCTTGCGGTGAACCCATCCCGACAGTCGAACCGTTTCGCCGACGTTGCTGGCGCGCAACGCTGCGCAATGGTGGGTACGGTAGGCGTGCATGATGAATTCGGCCCGTTCAGCGAAAAATTGTGGAGAAAAACGCGCGCCGCGCTTCACTGGGACGAACCTTTTTGTCAACCCGCGAGGGCATCGCTAAAGCGCCCGCAGGACTCATGCGTATCCATCCACTGATTACCAAGTCGGAAGACCTCAAGGCCCTCGTCGACCGTCTCTCAAAGCAGCCTTTTATCGCCGTGGACACCGAGTTCATGCGCGAGAATACCTATTGGCCCGACCTCTGCCTGATCCAGGTCGCAAGCAGCGAAGAGGCGGCAGCAATCGATCCGAAGGCGGAGGGCATCGATCTCAAACCTTTGCTCGACCTGTTCGTGCGCGATTATGACGTGCTGAAGGTATTTCACGCCGGCGGGCAGGACCTCGAGATCATCCACAATCTCACGGGCAAGGTCCCTCACCCCTTATTCGATACGCAAATCGCGGCCATGGCGCTCGGTCACGGCGAGCAGATCGGTTACTCCAACCTGATCGAGAGCCTGCTCGGTCACAGCCTGGACAAGGGTGCGCGCTTTACCGACTGGAGCCGTAGGCCGCTCGATAAGCGCCAGATCGACTATGCGATCGCCGACGTCACGCACCTGGCGGCGGTGTTCCCGCGGATGGTCGAGAAGCTGAAGAAAACGGGGCGCGGCGCCTGGCTGGATGAGGAGATGGAGCGGCTCGCCGATCCGTCCAGCTTCGCCTTTCCGCCGGAGGATGCCTGGAAGCGCCTGAAGCTGCCGAGCCGTAACCCGGCAGTGCTGGGGCGGCTAAAGTCGCTAGCCGCATGGCGAGAGACCGAGGCCCGCTCGAAGAACCTGCCGCGCGGGCGCATCATCAAGGACGATACGCTGAACGAGATCGTGCTCCATCCGCCCAAGCATCAGGATGATCTCGGCCGGGTGCGTGGCCTCTCGGCTGGATGGCGAACGAACGATATCGGCGGGCGGTTGATCGGTGCGATCCAGAACGCCAAGCCGCTTGGACCGGATGAGCTGCCCGACCGGGAACCGCGACGACCCGGCCTTACCAAGGACGCGGCGCTGGTCAGCGACCTCCTTAAGCTGCTGCTCAAGATCCGCGCCAAGGAGACGGGCGTGGCCGCCCGCCTGATTGCCCGATCAGACGACCTCGAGGCGCTTGCCGCCGGCGTCCGCAAGAACCTCAATATCTTGGCAGGCTGGCGTTACGAGCAATTCGGCAAGGATGCGCTCGATCTGGTCGAGGGCCGGCTGGCCTTCGGAATCGAGAACGGCAAGCTTAAGATGAGCCGGGTGGCCGTCAAAGAAACCGTCGATGCGTAGAGCGCTAACCGTCATTGCCTTGCCGCTCGCGGCTTGCTCGACGACTCAGACTCCAGTCCCTGGCGACACCGCCGGCCATCAATGCAAGGCCGAAGGCACGGAGCCTTTTGTTGGCCAGGCCGGAACCAGAGAGACCGGCGCCGCGATCATGCGCGCAAGCAACGCGGGCGTGCTTCGCTGGGCGCCGCCCGGTGTCATGCTGACGATGGATTTTCGGGAAGACCGAGTGACCGTGTGGCTCGATCCAGCAGGCAAGATCACACAGATTCGATGCGGCTAAGGGCCTAGGCCGCTTCGCCGATCATTCGTGATTCGATCAAAGCCCGCCTCACCGTCGGAAGCGACAGGCGCGCCCGTTCGGCGATCGCATATCGGTCGACAGCCTCCACCGCCCGCTCCGCGGTCCAATAGTCGCGGTGCAGGCGCTCGCCCATGAACCGCAGCGCGTCGACCGGGACATGCAGACCGCGGTCGGCGAAGTGGAGCTGGATCAGCGCACCGAACAAGCCGTCGTCCGGATGATCGATCCGGGCAATCGGCGTGACCGCAAGCCGGGTTTTGAGATCCGGAAGGCGCGGCGTCCAGGCGGGGGGGACTTCGTCCGCGACCATCACCAAAGGTCGCCCAGTGTCTTGCGCCTGGTTCCAGGCGTGGAACAGCTCTTCCTCGTCGCGGGTATCCGCCTCGTCGAACAAACGCCCGCCAACTCGTTCCACGAAGGTGCGGGCAAGCAAAGTTCGGCCCGATCTCCGTGGCCCCGTTAGGATAGTTGCCTTAACCGGCCACATGCTGAGGCGTCGGAAATGATCGAAAGCGTCGCGGTTGGCGTCCGAGACGATGAACCGGCTGTTCCCGTCACTTTGCGGCCAGTCGAGCGGAAGCGCGATCTGGTCGGGGCCTTGCTTCACTGCTCGCCCGTGGTCTGGTTTGTCGTCGCCGTTTGGGCCGGAGCAGCGGGAGGCTGGACCGGTGGTGGCGGGAGCGCCGGCGGCTTGTCGGCATCGGAATGGATCTTGACCACGGAGCCCGCCGCTTCGACCACCCATCCGCGCCCGCTGAGCGCGGCGGCAAGCTGCGAGATGTCGCCCTTGTAGGTAACCAGGATGTAGCTAGTGCCACCCGGATTGATCTGCTGCGGCGTCGCCGACTGAATGCCAGCAATCGTGCGCAGATGCGCCATCGCGAAATTGTAGAAGTTGACGTTCTTGCCGCTGACCTGGACCTGGAACGAATTGACCAGGTTCACCGCTACCGGCTTCTCCTCGACTGTCGGCAACACCGGCGGCGGCGGGAGGTTGAGCGATGGATCGCGAGCCAGCCGCCCGGCGGCCAACGCGTTGGCATAGATCTCGTCCACACGCCGCGCACCCTCGGCCATCATGGCCGCGATACCATCGCTGTTCTGCGCTGTCAGCGTGAAGCCGCCGACGATCTCATTGTCCGGCCCGTGGCGGGCAATGAACCGCGCCCGAGCAGGTCCGCCCGGGTACAGCCGTTGGAGCTGGACCTGAGCAATCAGGATGTCGGTCGCGCCGTACATATCGAGCAGGTTGCGCCACCACCCACGGCCGGGCCGGCCAGTCTGGGCTGCGTTGATCAGCATTGGATCGGCACCCATCCCGCTGACACGAACATAGTCGATCGGGCTTTGCGACGTCCGGAACTGCGCCCAGGCCCGCTGCCAGGCGTTGCGAAGCTCCACGCTGGTCGCGGTGCCGCCGGAAACCACAACGGGAATCAGTAGCATCGGCGACGAGCGTTGGACCTCGCCGCCCTCAACTCCGAGGAATTCGGCGGCGCGGGCCCGGTCGAACAAGACACCGAGATCTGCGATGTAACGGTTCGGCCCAATCTGCTCGCGCTCGACGTTGATCGAGCTCACGATCTGGTCGAGCGTCCCGTCGGGCAGGCTCGGTGCCTGGCCGACTGGCGCATTGTGCATCTTGGCCCAAAGCAATTTGAAACCCTGGCGCTGAGCGATCCGCCAGCCCGCATAGCGCGCACTCTGCGCGTCGCTGCCGGTAACATCGACATGAATTCCGCCGATATCCAGCGTGTTCGAACTGTCGAGCGGCAGGATCCCGCGTTCGCCGGACTCAAGCTGCGCGTAGAGGCCACCGGCAAGGCCGGCAGCGGCGACAAGCAGCAAGATCGGGATGACGATACGGCGGCGCAGCATTCGCCGCGTCTTTTGGCGACAACGGCGTGGAAATCCAAGCGGCTTGTCTCTAGTGCCCGCCAACAATGACCCAGAAGCCTTTGACTTATGCCGACGCCGGCGTGTCGATCGATGCCGGCAATGCGCTGGTGAAAGCGATCGGGCCGCTGGCGCGTTCGACCGCGCGGCCCGGCGCCGATGCCGAACTCGGCGGCTTCGGTGGCTTCTTCGATCTCAAGGCCGCGGGTTATCACGATGCGCTGCTGGTCGCCGCAAACGATGGCGTCGGGACCAAGCTGAAGCTCGCGATCGAGACCGGGCGTCATGACGGCGTCGGGATCGACCTGGTTGCGATGTGCGCCAACGACCTCATCGTTCAGGGCGCCGAGCCCCTGTTTTTTCTCGATTATTACGCAACCGGGAAGCTGAATAATGAGGTCGCAGCAGCCGTCGTGAAGTCCATCGCCGAGGGGTGCCGCCGTGCCGGCTGCGCGCTCATCGGTGGCGAGACGGCCGAGATGCCGGGAATGTATGCGGGCGGCGATTATGACCTCGCCGGTTTTTGCGTCGGAGCAGTCAATCGCGACAAGGTCCTGACGGGCGCGACGATCTCGCCCGGCGACCTGGTCCTTGGTCTTGCGAGCTCGGGCGTCCACAGCAACGGCTTCTCTCTTGTGCGCAGAGTGATCGCGGATCAACGATGGGAACCCAAGGCGTCCTCGCCGAAACTTGGCAAGACGCTTGCGGACGCATTGCTCGAACCGACGCGCATCTATGTCAGGGCTCTTTTACCGGTCGTGCAGCGAGGAATGGTCAAGGGCCTCGCGCACATCACTGGCGGCGGACTTCTCGAGAATATTCCGCGAGTTCTACCTGAAAATTGCCATGCTTTCGTAGATGCGGGGCGCTGGGATTTACCCGCGATCTTTGCGGTTTTGCAGGAAGGTGGACGGATCGCGCCGGAAGAAATGGCGCGCACCTTCAACTGCGGCATCGGAATGGCGGTGATCGTCGCGGCAGCGGACGCGGATTCGGTCGCCAACGCGCTCGAAGATGCCGGCGAACGGGTGTTCGAGATCGGCCGGATCGAGGAAGGGCGGCGCGGCTGCACGGTGTCGGCCAGCGCCGGTTGGGGTTCGCTCGGAGGATGGTCCGCAACCCACCATGCGTGACCCGAAGCGTGTCGCAATCCTGATTTCCGGCCGAGGCAGCAACATGCGCGCGCTCGTCGACGGCGCGAATGGCTACGAAATCGCGCTGGTGGCGTCCAACAAGCCCGAAGCCGCCGGGCTTGATTGGGCGCGGCAGCGCGGGATCGCGACCTGGTCGCGGGAAAGCAAAGGCCACAGCAAGGAGGACTACGACCGTTTGCTCAGCGCCAAGCTCGACGAGCACCGAGTGGGGACGATCGCCCTCGCCGGCTTCATGCGCATTCTCTCGCCCTGGTTCGTCAAGGAGTGGACTGGGCGGATCGTCAACATTCACCCTTCCCTGCTTCCCAAATATCGCGGCCTCGACACGCACGCGCGGGCCATCGAAGCCGGGGACGCCGTGAGCGGCTGCTCGGTTCACATCGTGACCGAGGAACTCGATGCCGGTGAGGTGCTGGCGCGTGCCGAAGTCGCGATCGAGCCCAGAGATACGCCGGCCAGCCTCGAACAGCGCGTGCTGGCGGCGGAACATCAGCTATATCCGCGGGTATTGAGCCAGTTCGTGAGCCGATGACCAACCCGCTGCAGAAAATCCGCGAGACCGCGCTTGAGCTGCCCGAAACGGAGGAACGGCCGTCTCACGGTCAGCCGACGTTCTTCGTCGCAGGCAAGCAGTTCGCGCAGTTTCGCGACAACCATCACGGCGACGGCAAGACCGTCGTGTGCGTGCGCGTGAGTAGCCTGGACGAACAAGCAATGCTTCTTGAGGCTGACCCCCAAACTTATTCGAAGCCCGCCTACATGCCGACCTGGCTCTCGATCAGCGTGGCGGGCGATTCGGTCGACTGGGACCACGTATCCGAGCGTATCGCGACAAGTTGGGAGCTTGCAGCCCCGCGGCGGCTACTGGAGGCTGGCGGCCGATGACCGACGAAAAGACACGCCGCCGCTGGATCAACCTGGGTGAGGTGATCGCGCTCGCAGCGCTAATCGTTTCGGCGCTCGGCGTGTGGATCGCGTGGAAAAGCAGCAGCAAGGACGGGCCGACGCGGATCGTCGAGCAAAAGTCCGCGGTGCCCCTCGCCCTTCGCGGCAGTGTCGACAGCAGCGGCCAGACGCTCACCATCATTCCCGCCGATCCGGGCCACGCGCTCGAATCGCTTAAGCTAACGATCAAGGGCGGCTCGCCGATCGAGCTTGGCAGTGACGGTCGCCTTTCCGCCAGCGATGTCCAATCCGCGCTTAAGGACGGCGACAAAGAGGCCAAGGATGTGACGCTCAGCATCCCGGTTCGCATCGACGCGCGTTACGTCGAATCTGGAGCCGACCGCCGCGGAGGCGGCGGCTACACACTGCGTTACAAATGGGAAGGCGGCGGCCTGTTCGGCGGCCGCTCGCTCCGCTTGGTTGGCCTCAGCCGCTAGCCGACGATCTCGTCAGGCTTGAAGAAGAAGTCGATCTCGATCTTCGCGTTGTCGTCGCTGTCCGAGCCATGGACCGAGTTGGCCTCGATCGACTCTGCATAGGCCTTGCGAATGGTGCCCTCGTCGGCCTGCGCCGGGTTGGTAGCGCCCATTACCGTACGGTTGCGGGTGACGGCGTCCTCGCCCTCGAGGACCTGAACGACGACCGGCCCGGACGTCATGAAGGTGCAGAGGTCGTTGAAGAAGGGGCGCTCCTTGTGAACGGCGTAGAAGCCTTCAGCCTGGTCGCGGCTCATGCGGATGCGCTTCGAAGCGACGACGCGAAGCCCGGCTTCTTCCAGCATCTTGGTGACGGCGCCCGTGAGGTTGCGTCGGGTGGCATCGGGTTTAATGATCGAAAAGGTGCGCGTCGCGGCCATGACCGGGCGATCTCCTGAAATTGATGGGGTGGAATTTGGCCGCTCGCCTAGCCGCGCTAACGAACCGCGGCAAGCCTCACGCCTTTTTCACCCATTTGCCGCCTTCGTGGGCCCAATAGCGCCGCTCGACTCCTTCGCGCCCTGACAGGAGTTTCCACGCAAGCCGCGCGCCTTCCAGCGTATCGTCGTCGAACAGGTAGAAGCTACGGTCATAGGTCAGGGCGGCCTCCCGCCAACCCCCGTCGGCGATCAGCATGTTGCGTGCCTGATTCGGTGCGTCGGGGCTGGTTGAGAGCAGGATCGGCTGGCGGGCGTCGTCCGCTCCACCGGCGATTCCGTGCGGCAGGAAGCTCGCCGCTCCCTGGTCCCACAGCATCCGGTCGAGCTTGGCTAGGTAAGATTCGTCCTCGGCAACAATGAGGAGGCGACCGTCGCCTTCGAGCACCTTTTCGGAGATGCTTGCGATCACCTGCCCTGCAGAGATTCCGGCAAATTGGTAGAAGTCGACCTGCACGTCCTGCCCGGCTCAGCGTTCCAGCACGTCGGCGACATATTGGTCGAGCAGCCGCACGCCGTAGCCTGTTGCGCCCTTCTCATAGGTGGCGCTGGCCTTATCCGACCAGGCCTTGCCCGCCATGTCGATGTGCGCCCACTTTACGCCGTTCTCGACGAAGCGCTGGATGAACTGCGCGGCCGTGATCGAACCGCCCTCGCGCGGACCGACGTTCTTCATGTCCGCGATCGGTGAATCGATCAGCCTGTCAAACGGCTCGGCGAGCGGCATGCGCCACAGCTTGTCTCCGCTTTCCTCGCCCGCCGACTGAAGCTTGCCCGCCAGCTCGTCATTATTCGAGAAGAGCCCGGCCCATTCGTGGCCAAGACTGATCAGGATCGCGCCGGTCAGCGTCGCCAGATCGATGATCGTCCCGGGCTTGTAGTTGCGCTGGACGTAGGTGACGGCGTCAGCGAGCACGAGACGGCCTTCAGCGTCAGTGTTGATGACCTCGACCGTCTGGCCCGACATTGTGGTAACGACATCGCCCGGCCGCTGAGCGTTGCCACCCGGCATGTTCTCAACCAGTCCGCAAATACCGACGATGTTGGCCTTTGCCTTACGCAGGGCGAGCGCCTTCATTGCGCCGACGACCGCACCGGCTCCGCCCATGTCCCACTTCATCATTTCCATGCCGGCGGCGGGCTTGATGGAGATGCCACCAGTATCGAAGGTCACGCCCTTGCCGACGAATGCCGTTGGCTGACCTTTTCCGCCGCCGTTCCATTTGAGGATTAGCAGGCGGCCTTCTCGGACCGAGCCTTGGGCGACGCCGAGGAGCGCGCCCATGCCGAGCTTTTCCATCGCAGCCCGGTCGAGCACTTCCAGATCGAGGCCCGATCCTTTGACCGATGCCTTGACGCGTTCGACGAAAGACTCCGGATAGATGATGTTCGCAGGCTCGGTGACCAGCTCGCGCGTTAGGGAGACACCTTCAACGACCGGAACCCAGCGCTGTTCGTAGCGCTTCGCCGCACCAGCTCCGCCGCCGACAATGACGATTTCGCCGAGCGTCGGCTTCTGATTGTCCTTCAGCTTCGTCCGATAGCGGTCGTAGCGCCATGATCGGAGCGCTGCCCCGAGGGCCACGCGAGCAGCTGCGTCCGCGTCGTAGCCAAGGCCGGTAAGGTCGATGACCGCAGTCTTTTCGCCGGAAGTCTGCAACTTCGAAGCAACGGTGCCGCCCAGCTTCTCAGCCGCTTCCAGTGGCGCCGTGCCGACACCTGTCCCAACTACGATTAGGCGGCGAACGCTGCCATCATCGTCAATGAACTGCTCAGAGGAGCTCGCAGCCTCCCCTTCAAAACGGGCGCGGTCTAGCGCCACCGCCACGGACGCTTGCGAAGCACCGAGGCTTGCGAGCGTTGAGCGGTCCTTGCCCGGCACAGGCAGCACGAGAGCGTAATCGCCGGCGGGCCGGCTGTCGGTGAAACGAATCTTCATTGACGGCAATCCTGACAAGCGAACGTTTGCCGTGACCCTTAGGATGCAAGTCAAAACTTGGCAAAGGAGCGGCCAGCGGTCTTACCCAAGCGATTGTCGGCGCCGCCTTCAGGTGCGATAGGCTCGCCCCTTGGGAAGGTTCAATCGAGGCGGGCAGCGAGCGTTGCGGACGAAATTTGTCTGGTGGTCGGCGCTTCCCGTGCTCCTCGCACTCCCGGCGACGGCGGGCGCACAGGCCACGTCCGCGATTCAAACGACCTCGCAACCTGTCTCCGAGGATGAGATCGTCGCCTTCAGCGCCGACAGCGTTACGTACGATAGCGACGCCGACGTCGTCACCGCAACCGGCGAAGTCAGGATGAACCGCGATGGGAATTACCTCGCCGCGGACCAAGTGGTCTGGGAGCGCAAGTCGGGCCAGGTCTTCGCTAAAGGCAATGTCGTCGTGGTCACGCCCGAAGGCGACAAGCTTGTCGGCGACAATGTCCAGCTGACCGACACTCTTCGCGACGGCACGGTCGATAACCTAATGGTGGTCCTGGAAAGCGGCGGGCGGCTGGCCGCGCAGCGAGGCACGCGAACGAACGGCGTCCTGTCGCTCTCCAACGCCATCTACTCGCCCTGCCCAGTCACCACCGAGACTGGCTGTCCGAAGCGGCCGAGCTGGGCGATCACCGCAGCACGGGTGATTGACGACCCCAAAAGCAAACAGATCCGCTTTGAAGGCGGGCATCTTCAGCTGTTCGGGATCAACTTGCCGCTGCTGCCAGTGTTCAAGATCGCACGCGGCACCGAAGGTGCGACTGGCTGGCTGGTCCCGCAGATCACCGTTTCAAGCCGCAACGGCTTGGAGCTCGCCGTTCCCTACCACCTGCAGATCGCCGACAATCGGGACGCAACGATCACGCCGCACGTCTACACCGGCGTCTTACCGGCGATCGAAATGTCGTACCGTGATCTCAACCGGGTCGGCGCGTTTCAGATCAACGGCTTCCTGACCTACGGCAGGATCGACCAGCTCGATCCGACGGCGACTACGCCGCAGGAAAAGAGCCTACGCGGTTATTTCGACGGCAATGGCCGATGGCAGCTCAGCCCGGCGTGGAGCATCACCACCTCGCTTCGCGTCGCGACCGACAAGACGGTCACCCGCCGTTACGATCTCACCACCGACGACCGCCTCCGCAACGTCGTCAATGTCGAGCGCATCACGCCCGACAGCTACATTTCCATCGCGGGCTGGGCGTTCGAGGGCCTCCGCCTGGAAGACAAACAGAAGCAGATCCCGATCGCGCTACCCGCCATCGATGCGCGCTTCCGCGTGGCCGAAATCGCCGGCGGTACAGTTCAGGTCCAGGCGAACAGCCTCGCCATCCTGCGCATAGACGGACAGGACACGCAGCGGGCCTTCGCCAGCGTTCAGTGGGACTTGCGGCGCGTTACCCCCTGGGGCCAGCTGGTCGACTTCACCGCATATGGGCGCGGCGATCTCTATCACACCGACGAATCGCAACAGACGGTCGTGCCGATCTATCGCGGTACCAACGGGTGGCATGCCCGTGCCATCGGTGCGCTTGCGGCCGATGTCAGATGGCCGTTCATCGGTCCGCTGTTGGACGGCATTCAGCGTCTAGTGCCTCGGGTGCAGGTGGTCCTCACGCCTGCAACGCCGAACATGAATATCCCGAACGAGGATGCCCGGTCGATCGACCTCGAGGACAGCAATCTGTTCGCCCTCAACCGCTTCCCGGGATACGACCGCTGGGAGGATAGCTCACGCGTGACCTATGGCGTCGACTGGTCGCTTGAGCGCAAGAATCTATCGATCGAGAGCACCATCGGACAAAGCTATCGCCTTAACAGACGCACCTCGATTTTCCCGGAAGGTACAGGACTTACGGACCGCGTTTCCGATATCGTCGGAAGAACGCGGATCCGTTACGGCCGTTTCATCGACATCACCGACCGATACCGGCTCGACAAGGACAATCTGGCAGTTCGCCGGAACGAGGTCGACCTCACGATCGGGACAACGCAAACCTACGCGCAGATCGGCTATTTGCGGCTGAACCGAGACATCGATCCCCTGATCGAGGACCTGCGGGACAAGGAAGAACTCCGTGTCGCGGCGCGGATCAAGTTCGCGCGCTACTGGTCGATCTTCGGCGCAAGCGTCATCGATCTCACTGACAAGAACGAAGATCCGCTGTCCGTCGCCGACGGCTGGGAGCCGGTGCGCAACCGGCTTGGCATCGAATATGAAGACGATTGTCTTGAGCTTGGCGTAACCTGGCGGCGCGACTATGAGCAGATCGGCGCCTTCCGCAAGGGAAGCACTTTCGCCATTCACTTGGCTTTCAAGGGGGTCAGCCGCTAAGCCTGCGTTCAGCGGCCCCGCGGCAGTGGCAAATTACGGAAACTAAGGGAAAATCCAAACGTGGCAGCTTTTCGAGTGAATAGGACGCGTGCATTCATCGCGGGCACTGCCGTCGCGCTTGGCCTCGCGAGCGGTGCAGGAGCGCAGGAAAGCGCCCAGCCCGGAGAACAACCGCCGGCCGATCAACAGGTCAACAGCACCCAGTCGCTGCGTCTTCCCGAGAACCCGCAAGTGTTCGGGACCGCCATGCCCTCCGTGGTGAAGGCAACCGCGATCGTGAATGGCGACGTCATTACACAGACCGACATCGAACAGCGCCTCGCACTTCTCGCCATCGCCAATGGCGGCAAAATTCCGGACGAGGAGCGTCAGCGCCTGAGCGAGCAGGTCCTTCGCAACCTGATCGACGAGACCCTTCAGATCCAGGCTGCCAAGCAGGAAAAGATCGATATCAAGCAGTCGGATATCGACAAGACCGTCCAGCGGGTCGCGGAGAATGTGAAGCGCACGCCTGCTACGCTCGCCGGATTCCTTGAGCAGAGCGGGTCGAGCATCAAGACGCTCCGCCGTCAGATCGAGGGCGAAATCGCCTGGCAACGCCTGCAGCGCGCGAAGATCGAAAGCGGCGTCAGCGTCGGTGACGATGAGGTCAAGGCGGTTCTCGATAAGATGAACGCGTCGAAGGGAACTGAGGAATATCGGGTCGGCGAAATCTACCTTTCGGCCACCCCCGCCTCGCAGGCGCAGGTTCTGGACAACGCCAACAAGATCCTCGCTCAGCTCCGCCAGGGCGCATCCTTCGCGGGCTATGCGCGCCAATATTCGGAAGCCTCGACCGCGGCGGTCGGCGGCGACCTAGGCTGGGTGCGGCCGGAACAGCTGCCGGCCCCGTTGGCAACGGTCCTTCGCGAAATGCCGAATGGCTCGATCAGCAATCCGATCCCGGTTCCGGGCGGCTTCTCAATCCTTGCCGTCCAGGACACGCGGAAAATCCTCACGGCTGACCCACGGGACGCGGTCCTCAGCCTGAAGCAAATCTCGATCGCCTTCCCGAAGGGCACGTCCCGCACGACCGCAGAGCCGATCGTCGCTCGCTTCGCGGAGGCGTCCAAGAGCATCGGCGGTTGCGGCGGCGCAGAGAAGATCGCCGCGGACTTCCACGGCGAGGTTGTCACCAGCGATGGCGTGAAAATGCGCGACCTTCCCGCCGCCCTTCAGCGGCTGATGGTGCCGATGCAGGTCGGCCAGGCGACGCAGCCATTCGGTTCGCTCGAGGAAGGCGTCCGGGTGCTCGTGATCTGCGGCCGCGACGAGGCTGACAATTCTGCGCCGAGCTACGATGACGTCTACAACCAGCTCAACGAAGAGCGGGTCAATTCGCGCGCTCGCCGCTACCTGCGCGACCTTCGCCGCGATGCCGTGATCGAGTTCCGCTAATCCGGCATTTGGTCTAGGGCGGCCGCGATGGCTCGCGCGCCACAGAACCCGCTTGCCGTTTCGCTCGGCGATCCCGCCGGGATCGGACCGGAAGTGATCGCCAAATGCTGGGACAATCGCGATTCGTTCGCGCTTCCCGCGTTCGTCGCGATAGGCGACCCGCGCTCGATTGCAGCCGTGTGGGACGGCCCGCTGGAGGTCGTCGACGATCCCCGGCAAGCCGACGCCGCTTTCGATCACGGCCTTCCCGTCATTCAGCTCAACGTTCCGCAAGCCGATGTTCCTGGGCATCCCAGCGTGATGGGCGCCCACACATCGCTGGATTCGCTTGAGATTGCTGTCGGATTGGCACGATCCGGATCGGCGTCAGGCGTCGTCACGGGACCGGTTTCGAAGGAACAGCTTTACGCGATCGGCTTCCAGCATCCGGGCCAAACCGAATTCGTTGCCGAGCGATGTGGAGTCGCCTCGGAAAATGTCGTGATGATGCTTGCCGGCCCGACGCTCCGGACCATTCCAGTCACGACCCATCTCCCCTTGAGTGAAGTGTCGAGCCGGCTGACGGCTGGCCTTATCGAAGCCCGTGGCCGAGCCGCCTTGAGAGGCCTTCAACGCACCTTTGGCATTGCCGAACCGCGCCTCGCCGTCTCTGGCCTCAATCCACATTCGGGCGAAGGCGGCCAACTGGGCACTGAAGAAGTCGAAATCATCGCGCCGGCAATTGCAGCTCTGGCCGCCGAAGGCTGGCGGGTCACTGGCCCGCACCCTGCCGACACCATGTTCCATAGCCGCGCCCGCGCCGAATATGACGCGGCGCTCTGCATGTATCACGACCAGGCGCTGATCCCGATCAAGGCGCTCCATTTCGAGGAAGCGGTCAACGTGACGCTCGGCCTGCCGATCGTTCGCACCGCGCCAGATCACGGCACCGCCTTCGACATTGCCGGACAGGACCGTGCCGACCCGCGGCCGATGGCCGCGGCGATCCGGATGGCCGCCGAAGCCGCAGCCCAGCGCGCCGAGGCTTGAGCTCGTCCGTCGAGCCCCTGCGCGACGTCATTGCGCGCCATGGCCTCAGCGCCAGCAAGGCGCTCGGGCAGAACTTCATCCTCGACCGGCAGTTGCTCGCCCGCATTGCCGCGATTCCCGGCGCCCTAGAAGGTCAGCGCGTCTATGAAGTCGGCCCTGGCCCCGGAGGGCTGACCCGCGCATTGCTCGATGCCGGCGCCTCGGTGGTCGCCGTGGAACGCGACCGCCGCTGCATCCCCGCCCTCGCCGAACTCCAGCACGAGTTTGGCGACGAGCTGCAGGTCATTGAAACCGACGCGCTGAAGATCGACGAGCGCGCGCTGATCGGCGAAGGCGCCCATGTCGTTGCGAACCTGCCATACAATGTCGGGACCGCCCTGCTCCTAAGATGGCTCGGCGCGGATTGGCCGCCGTGGTGGCGCTCGCTCACACTCATGTTCCAGAAAGAGGTCGCCGAGCGGATCGTCGCTCGGCCGAACAGCGAGGCGTACGGGCGCCTTTCGGTCGCGTCGCAATGGCGGTCGCGCGCTCGGATCGCGATGACGGTCAGTCGCTCGGCCTTCGTGCCGCCGCCCAAGGTGACCTCAGCCGTAGTGCACATCCTCCCCGCCAAGGAGCCGCAGGGCGTGAAACCAAAGGTGATGGAACAGCTAACCCAGGCCGCTTTCGGTCAACGGCGAAAGATGCTTCGGTCGAGTCTCAAGTCCTTTCCCGGCGCTATCGAGGCCGCCGGGGAACTGGGCATCGACACGCAGCGGCGTGCGGAAACCGTCAGCGTCGAGGAATGGGTATCGCTAGCGCGGGCGCTCAGCGACTAATTGGACTTGGGGCTCTCGGGGGCCTTCGCCGAGGCCACGGTTGGGCCACGGGTGATCGCACCGGAAAGCTGAGCGACCTGCGGGCAGCCCTTGGCGCCACAAATCGTCTGAAGCTTCTGCAGGTTCGCCTGCGCACGCGCCGTCGCACCTAGCTCGACCATCGCCTCGCCCTGGACGGCAATCGCATCCGGGTCGTTGGGCTCGAGCTGGAGCGCCTTGTTCGTCATGCGAATCGCCTTGCCGTAGAGATGCTGCTTCTCGGCAACGCGGGCGATTTCGACAAAGGCGGCCCGGTTGCGCGGATCGACCGCAAGTGCCGTCTCCAGCATGTCTTCGGCCTGCTCGAGCTTGCCCGCGGCCGCCAATGAGCGCGCCTGGTGCTGGAGCTCGATCGACTTGGGCGCGATCTGGTCGTCGGCGCGCTGGCTGGCGACCGGCGACGCAAGCGCCACTCCGGCAAGACCGATGAAGGCAAAACGAACCAAGGACTGCATCAAACTCTCCACGTGTCGGACCCAAGCTAGCACGGCCGCTTGAGCCGCGCGACGAAAAAGCCGTCGGTCCGGTCGTGGCCAGGCGTCAACAGCTGCCCGGCACCATCCGAACGCCCACCGGCAATGGGCGTCGCCTCACTAATCCACGATGAACGGTCGGCGAGGAAGGCATCAATCTGCCCTGCCCCTTCGCGGGACAGCAATGAGCAGACCGCATAGACGAGCCTCCCACCGGGTTTCACCAGCTCGGCCGCAATATTGAGCAAACGCTGCTGCGACGCGACGAGGCGGTCGAGACGCTCAGGTGTCAGGCGCCAGCGCCCTTCGGGGTTGCGCCGCCATGTCCCGCTACCCGAGCATGGCGCGTCGACGAGGACGAGATCGGCGGTGCCGGCCCAGTCGGCCAACTCGTCGAGCTCTTTAGGTGGGTTGACTAGCCGCGTTTCGATCGCCGCGCCTGCGCGTTCGGCGCGCGGTCCGAGCTTCGACAGGCGCGCGCGGTTGCTATCGGTCGCGAGGACGGCCGCAGCTGGCGCTTCCGCGGCGAGCGCCAGCGACTTTCCGCCAGCGCCCGCGCAGAGGTCGAGAATATGCTCATCGTCCCTCGGGGCGCATGCCAGCGCGATCAGCTGGCTGCCCTCGTCCTGGACCTCGCCCAGACCGGCCTGGAATGCGGGATGGCCATCGACCCGACTGTCGGGCGGCAGCCGGATGCCCCATGGGCTTAGGGGCGTCGTTTCGGCGCCCTCGAACTGCGCGAGAAGCTCGTCACGCGAGGTGCGCGAAACATTCGCCCGAAGGTCGAGCGGGGCGCGTTCAAGCAGCGCTGGCCATTCGCTCTCTCCCACGAGCGGCGAAAGCTCCGGGACCAGCCAATTTGGAACGATCGACGCCGTCGCAGCGACTTCTCCATCCCGCTGCAGCTCCGGTCCGCGGGGCTGTCCGAACAACTCCTCCAGCTCCGGCTCCGCACTGACCAATCCCAGGACAGCGCTTCGCCCGCTTTCGGGCCGCTCAGCCGATCGGCGGATCGCTCGGAAGACGAGCTCGCGGACCGCGCGGCGATCCTTGGAGCCAGCATAGCGGCGATGCTTGAAATAGCGGGTGACGATCGTGTCGGCCGGCGGGCCATCGTCGCGGGTTGAGGCGACGACCTCGTCCAGCACTTCGATTGCCGCCTGAAGGCGAGCGGCGGGGGTCATGATCTAGCGGGTTGGATAATTGGGCGCCTCGCGGGTGATCGCGACGTCGTGGACGTGGCTTTCCGACAAACCGGCGTTGGTGATCCGGACGAACCGCGCGCGCTGCTGAAGTTCGGCAATCGTGGTCGACCCGGTATAACCCATCGCAGCCTTCACGCCGCCGACCAGCTGATGGATGATGTCGCGGACCGGCCCCTTGTAGGGGACCTGGCCCTCGATGCCTTCGGGCACGAGCTTCAGATGGTCCTTGATGTCCTGCTGGAAGTAGCGGTCGGCCGAGCCGCGGGCCATCGCTCCGACCGAGCCCATGCCGCGATAGGATTTGTAGCTCCGCCCCTGGTAGAGGAACGTCTCCCCCGGCGCTTCCGCAGTGCCGGCCAGCAGCGACCCGACCATCACCGTCGATGCACCGGCGGCAAGTGCCTTCGCCATGTCGCCGCTGGTGCGGATGCCGCCGTCGGCAATAATCGGCACTCCGTTCGCGCCTTTCGCCGCATCCATGATCGCCGTCAGCTGCGGGACGCCGATCCCGGCAACAATTCGCGTCGTGCAGATCGAGCCGGGCCCGATGCCGACCTTGATCGCATCGGCGCCCGCGTCAGCCAGCGCCTTGGCGGCGTCGGTTGTCGCGATATTTCCGGCGACGACCTGCACCGAATTGCTGAGGTCCTTCACTCGCCGCACCGCTGCGGCGACGTCCCGGTTGTGGCCGTGCGCGGTATCGATGACGACGCAGTCGCAGCCGGCGTCGATCAGCGCCTCTGATCTCGCGAAGCCGGCATCGCCGACGGTCGAAGCGGCGGCGACCCGGAGTCGGCCTTCAGCATCCTTGGTCGCGTTCGGGGCGGCCACCGATTTCTCGATGTCCTTGACCGTGATTAGGCCGACGCAATGATCGTCATGGTCGACGACCAGCAACTTCTCGATGCGCCGCTGGTGCAGGATTCGCCGCGCTTCTTCCTGGCTTGTGCCGATTGGGACCTTCGCGAGATTGTCTCGAGTCATGAGCTCGCTGACCGGTTGGCGCGGGTTCTCGGCAAAGCGGACGTCGCGGTTGGTGAGGATGCCGCAAAGCTTGCCCGATTTCTCGACGATTGGAATGCCGCTGATGCGATTCGATTCCATGAGATCGAGTGCTTCGGCGAGGGTCTGATCCGGGGTCATGGTGATCGGGTTCACCACCATCCCGCTCTCGAACCGTTTCACCTGACGCACCGCGGTCGCCTGTTCCTCGAGCGTCAGGTTGCGGTGGAGCACGCCGATGCCGCCAAGCTGCGCGAGAACGATCGCCATGTCGGCCTCGGTCACGGTGTCCATGGCCGATGACAGGATCGGAATATTGAGCGGGATCTCGCGAGTCAGGAAGGTCCGCGTGTCTGCCTGGCTAGGAAGTACTGTCGATTCGAGTGGCTGCAGCAGTACATCGTCGAACGTCAGTCCGAGTGGAATGTCAGCGGTATCGTTGAGTTGGGCCATATCGGCCCATGACAGGCCGCGCCCGATTCGCCAAGCCTATGCTCAGGAGCCGGCGCGTTCGAGGACCCGCTGTGCCGCTTCTACGTGCATGCGCTCGATCATCTCGTTGCCGAACCGCTCGGCACCGCCCTTGAAAGCGTCCACAAGCGCCTTCGCCCGCTCGACCTCGGCCGGGCTTGGGCCGAACGCTTTATGGCAGGGCACGATCTGATTTGGGTGGATTAGGCTCTTGCCGTCGAAGCCGAGGCGCCGGCCTTCCGTAGCTTCCCTCGAAAAACCTTCGCTGTCATCGAGATTGTTGAACACGCCATCGAAGGCCGCGATGCCCGCGGCCCGCGCCGCGAGCACGATCATCTGGAGCGATGCCGAGATCGGCTCGCGTGTCGCGTCGAGCGGCAATCGTAAGTCGGCGCGGAGATCGTTCGTTCCGGCGATAAGGCCTGCGCACACCTTCGCGATCTCGGCCGCACATAGCACGCCCGCTGCAGTTTCGATCATCGCTAGCACCGGCTTGCGAACAGTTTTCGCTACGTCCTGAACCAGGTGCGCAGAGATCGCGCGAGGGACGACGATATAGTCCGCTCTCGAACGATCCGCAGCATCGAGGTCGGGCGAATGCCACTTCGTTCCGACGCCATTGATCCTGATCGCGACCGGCATCGGCCAATCGTCCTTGACGGCAGCGGCCGCGGCCTTTCGCGCGTCCGCCTTGTCCTCGGGTTTCACCGCGTCTTCGAGGTCGAGCACGACGAGGTCAGCGCCAAGGCCTCGCGCCTTCTCGATCGCGCGTGGATTGGAGGCCGGCAGGAACAGCACCGACCGTATGGCGAACAGGTCGCCGCCTCTGTCGCTTTTTGCTTCCGCTACAGCCATGGCCGTCGCATCATGCCTCGGAACAGGGAGACCGGGGAAGACCTATGCTGACTACGTTCATGACCGCCGTCGCGGTTCTTGCGCTTCTGATCGTGATGACTGGCGTCAAGATTGTCCGGCAGGGCTACCGCTATACCATCGAACATTTCGGCCGCTTTGTGCGCGTCGCGGAGCCTGGCTTCAACTATGTGACGCCGTTTTTCTATCGCGTTGGCCGCAAGATCAATATGATGGAGCAGGTCCTTGATATCCCTGGGCAGGAGATCATCACCAAGGACAATGCGATGGTCGCAGTCGACGGTGTCGTCTTCTTCCAGGTCCTCGATGCTGCCAAGGCGGCCTACGAAGTTTCGGACCTTTACACTGCGATCATGGCGCTCTCGACCACGAACCTTCGCACCGTGATGGGTTCGATGGACCTCGACGAGACTCTCTCCAAGCGCGACGAGATCAACACACGCCTGCTCGGAGTGGTCGATAACGCGACCGAGAACTGGGGCGTGAAGATCACCCGCGTCGAGCTCCGCGACATCCGTCCGCCGCAGGACATCGTCAACGCGATGACCCGTCAGATGAAGGCCGAGCGCGAGAAGCGCGCCGTGATCCTCGAGGCAGAAGGCATGCGTCAGTCCGCGATCCTGAAGGCGGAAGGCGAGAAGCAATCGGCGATCCTGTCCGCAGAAGGCGCCCGTGAAGCCGCTTTTCGTGAGGCGGAAGCGCGCGAGCGTGCAGCGCAGGCCGAAGCAACCGCGACGAAGGCGGTTAGCGACGCCATCGAGCAAGGCAGTGCGCAAGCGATCAACTATTTCGTCGCGCAGAAATATGTCGAGGCGGTGGCTGAATTCGCGCGCTCACCCAATGCCAAGACGATTCTGTTCCCTGTCGAAGCGACTCAGTTGATTGGTACGCTGGGAGGAATTGGCGAGCTGGCGAAAGAAGTCGTTGGCGGTCAGTCCGGGACCCGCGCCGTAACTGCCAAGCCAAAGGCCGCGCCCGGAGTTCCGGACAGTAAGGCATGAGCGGACTGAACATCGATCCAGCCTGGCTGTGGCTGATCGGCGGCGTCGTCCTGCTGATCGCCGAAGTGATTGCGCCGGGCTTCTCGCTGATTTTTATTGGCGCCGCAGCTATCCTGACTGGCCTGTTTGCCTTCGTGACAGGCTTCGGAGTGGTTCTTCAGCTCGCGGCTTTCGCGGTGCTCGCATTCCTGGCCGTCAAGATTGGCGGCCGAAGCTTCTACGCGTCGCGCTACGATTACACCTCGCACCCTGAATTGAATCGCCCCGAACAGCGCCTTCTCGGCAAGGTCGTCACCGTCTCCCAGCCTGTGGACTCGCACGGCGGACGCGTGCGCCTCGGCGATAGCGAATGGTCGGCACGCGGCGGACCTGCTGCCGTCGGCGACCGCGTCCGCATCGTCGACATTGACGGCAATTGCCTCAAAGTCGAACCCGAACATGTCCTCCCCCCAGCCTAGTGGAGATCAGCTTGAACCATCTGCCGCTCAGCCGGCGCGAAGCGCTTGCCGGCCTCGCCGCCACCACCGCCCTTCCGCTCCTCTCTACCCCGGCATTCGCGATGCCTGCGACGGAAGCTCAGGCCAATGCCCTGCTCAGCTCGATCGGAGAAAACCTCCTCCGGCTCGAGCCCACTTCTGCAACCTCACTCGGAATCGATACCGGCGCGCGCGCTTCCTATCGTTCGCGGCTCGAAGACCGCTCGGCAGCTGGTCAGGCGCGGATCGCCGCGACGCTCAAGGCCGACCTCGTGCGCGCGAACGCTATCGACACAAGCCGCCTTTCCTTTCCCACGCGGACCAGCGTCGAAGTCGTGAAGAGCGCTTACCGCACCGCGCTGGAAGGCTTCGCGCAGCCTTACGGCGACGTCGCGGTCGGCGGCTGGCGCAACACGCCTTACGTCGTCATCCAGAATGTGGGCGCGTACATAGATACGCCGCAGTTCCTCGATACCGATCACCCGATCGAGAACCGCACAGACGCCGAGGCCTATCTCGCCCGCCTGGCGCAATATCCGAAGCAGCTGAATGATGAACTGGCACGGATGAAGGCTGCGCGTGCGAAGGGTCTGGTTCCCCCGAATTTCCTCATAGACAAGGCGCTCAATCAGCTCGGTATCTCGCTCGAAAACACGCAAAAAGGCGGAACGATCGTCGACTCGCTTGTCCGGCGAACGAAGGAAAAGGGGATTGCGGGCAACTGGGATGCACGAGCCCGCAAGATCGCGATTGGTGAGGTGGTGCCCGCACTGCAACGCCAGATCGCCGAGCTGAAGGCCGAGCGCGCAGTTGCAACCGACGTCGCCGGCATGTGGTCGCGGCCGCACGGCGAGGAGTTTTATCGCTGGGCGCTCAAGGCCTCGACGACGACGACCATGTCGCCCGACGAAGTCCACCAGATGGGCCTGCAGCAGCTTGCCGAACTGCATGGTCGGATGGACCCCATTCTGAAGTCCATTGGCTACACGCAGGGCAGCGTCGGCGAGCGCATGCAGGCCCTCGCCAAGGACCCGCGCTACAAGTTCAGTGAGGGCGACAAGGGCCGCGCCGAGATCATGGCCTACATCCAGGAGCGGATTGCGAAGATCCGGGGCGTGTTGCCCCGCGCCTTCAACACAATGGTTCGCGGCAACCTCGAGGTGAAACGCATGTCGCCTGAGCAGGAACCAGGCGCTCCGGGCGCTTACGGTGGGGCTGGCTCAATCGACGGCAAGATCCCCGGAAAATTCTGGATCAACCTTCGGTCGACCGACCTGCACAGCAAGTACAGCCTGCCCGATCTCGCCGCGCACGAGGCGATCCCCGGTCACGTCTGGCAGGGCGAATATGCGAACAAGCTGCCGCTGATCCGGACCCTGCTCGCGTTCAACGCTTATTCCGAAGGCTGGGCGCTCTATGCCGAGCAGCTGGTCGACGAACTCGGCGTCTATGACGATTTCCCGGTCGGACGCCTCGGCTATCTTCAGTCGATCGCCTTTCGCTGCTGCCGCCTGGTCGTCGACACCGGCATCCACGCAAAGCGCTGGACTCGCCAGCAGGGTGTGGACTTCTTCGTTCAGCGTAACGGATCCAACCCGCTCGAGGTGGCTTCTGAAGTCGACCGCTACTGCAGTTGGCCGGGTCAGGCTTGCGGCTACAAGGTTGGGCATTCGACCATCAACCGCCTGCGCGACAAGGCCAAGGCGGAGCTTGGGTCGAGGTTCGACCTGCGCGCCTATGACGACGCGGTAGTCCTGGGCGGCAACGTCCCGATGGACGTGCTCGCGCTCAATATCGAGGATTACATCGGGCGAACGCGAAGCGCCTGAACGCTATTCCTTGTTGAGGAAGCTCGAAGCGATATTGCCGAGGCCGCCTTCACCTCCGAGCATGGACGCATAACGTCCAAGCGCACCCTCGCCGCCGATATGGCCGATGATTTCCTGCAGTTTGTCCGTGGGGATACCGGTTTCCGCGGCGGCGCCTTCAGCGGTGTCGACGTCCATCGGGTGGAACTTGGCTAAGGCCGCGACAGCCATCGCCGCATGCTCGGGCGAGAGCCCGACCTTCTCCGCAAGGTTGGCAAGATCGGCATTATCGCCTCCAAGTTGGCCGAGAAGTCCGTCGAGAATGCCCATGTTGCCCTCCAATATTGAGAGTCGGTCTCACGACTCTAGCACGGCTGTAAGGCGCTCGCGCTAGCTCTTTTCCGGCTTGGCGGCTTCGGCCGCCATCCACGCATGCATCTGATCCTCGAGGACGTTGAGCGGAACCGCACCCATGTCGAGGAACGTGTCGTGGAAGCCGCGGATATCGAACTTGGGACCGAGCTTCGCCTCGGCTTCCGCACGCAGCTTGCGAATGGTGAGCTCGCCGAGTTTGTACGACAGCGCCTGACCCGGCCAGCTGATGTACCGGTCGACTTCGGTCTCCACCTCGTGCTGCGACAGAGCAGTATGGCCGGCGAGATAGTCGATCGCCTGCTGCCTGGACCAACCGTAGCGATGGATGCCGGTGTCGATGACCAGTCGTGCCGCGCGCCACATGGCATAGCTTTGCTGCCCGAACCGCTCGTAAGGATTGCGGTAAATGCCCATCTCATTGCCGAGCCACTCGCAATAGAGCCCCCAGCCCTCGCCATAGCCCGAAAAATAGAGGCCCTGGCGGAAGCGCGGCAGCGTCTTCTGCTCCTCCGAAAGTGCAGCCTGGAAGCTATGCCCCGGCTCGCATTCGTGGAGCGTCAAGGCGGGTATATTGTAGAGGGGCCGGTTGGGCAGGTCGTAAGTATTCATCATGCAATTCTCGAGCCCGCCGCGGCCGCCCGTGTAGAACGGCGCCAGTGCATCCGGGACCGGGATGATCCCGAACCTGCGGCGCGGCAGCTTTCCGAAATAATTGCCGATGACGTTGTCTGTCCGCTTGGCCACGTAAGATGAGACGCCCATCAGATCATCGGGGGTCCTCGCCTTGAATTGAGGGTCGGTCTTCAGGAATTCGAGGAAATTCTCGAAGCTTCCCTTAAAGCCGCTGTCGGCCATGGTCTTGCGCATCTCGGCTTCGATCAGCGCCACCTGCTGGAGGCCAAGCTGATGGATCTCCTCCGGCGTGCGGTCGGTGGTCGTATATTCACGAATGGTGGACCGGTAGAAGGCATCGCCGTCGGGCAGATCGTGGGCCGAAATCGTCGTCCGGGCCTTCGGATAATATTCGGTCTGATAGAAACTGAGCAGCTTACGGTAGGCCGGCATCACCGACTGGCGAATGACGTCGGCTGCCTCTGCCTTCAGCGCCTGCTGCTGCGTCTGGGGAATGTTCGAGGGCATCGTCTCGAACGCCTTGAAGAAAGAGCTCTTCGTCGGATCGTCGACCAGGTAGTTCGAGATGGAGGCATCTCGCCCGGTCAGCGTCGCCTTGGGGACGCTGAAGCCACGCGCCAGGCCGGCGCGCATGTTGACGATCTGCTCATCGAAGTAGCGCGGAATCTCGCGCATCCGCGCGATGTAACGCTGATACTCGCCAGCATCGGTGAACTGCCGACGTGAATCGAGATAGGTCCAGAAGGAGCTATCGCTGTTGAACGGCATCTCCCACAGCCGGAATCGCGCCTCACCAATTCCGTTCTCGAGAACAGTGCGGAAGACAGCCGCATTGACCTGCTCGGCCGGCGAGAGCTGTTGAGCAGGAATTGCGTTCAGCTGGTCGAGCAGCTCCTTGAGATGCGCGGCGCGCCGAAGCTGCGACGCCGCATCGACGTGCGGCAGATGCGCCGTCGGTTTGGTCTCGCCGCGCGGGTCCAGAAATTGCTCCGACTCCTTCGCGTCCCAGCCAGCATAGCCGTCGTAGAGGGCGCGTAGCTTGGCGTCGGCAGCGTTCGCCGGTGCCGTTGCCGGCGAAGGACCTTGGGCAAAAGCGCTCGACGGAAACGACACGACGGTTCCAGCCAGCAATGCGCAAACCAATTTCAGCGATTTCGTCATGTCCCGCCCTCTCAAGAACACGACTATTCGTAGCAGGCGATTCCGATCAGGGAAGCGCCGCCACGTCCGGCTCGACAAAGCCCCGCCGCGCTTCGACGGAGAACAGCCGATCGCGGGAATAGAAGCGGAACGGCCAATCGCGTCGGCCCATTGGTGACAACAGCAGTTCGTTGACCAGTTCGTGGAGAGGCGCTTTGAGGTCGGCTTCGCTGAGGAACAGCCTGACGCCGGCAAGGAACGTGCGGGTGATCGTCTCATGATAGCCCTGCGTGTCGTCGTTCACCCCGCCGACGCTCTCGTTGTAGCGCCGGATGAGGCTGGGGAGTTCCTCGTCCACGTCGATATCGGGCCGGCGAAGCAGCAGCCATGTCGTGGTCGCGAGATGGGCCTCGTGCGTCCACTCCTCCTTCGGAAGCGAACGCGCTAGGAAGCGTTCGCCGACATGCTCGATGTCGGCGTCGCTGGAAAAAAGCCTCGGTGTGTAGTCGGTCATTGATCGGGTCCTTGATGAGGCCCGATCGACGACCGGGCCGTTAAGCGGCTGTGGCTTGGGTCGGAGAGGCTTGCGCTTGTTGTCGCGCCTTCGGCGCCGCTTGTCGGACCCCCTCGTCCACCTGGTCAGCGAACTGCGCGAAATTCTCGACGAACAGGTCGACGAGCTTCGCGGCCATCGCGTCATATTCGGCCGGGTTCGACCAGGTATTGCGCGGGTCGAGGATCGAATTGTCGACGCCCGGAACCGACACCGGCACTTCGAAACCGAAATTCGGGTCCTTGCGGAACTCGACGTCGTTCAGGCTACCGTCGAGCGCGGCGTTCAACAGCGCCCGTGTTTCCTTGATCGGCATGCGCTTGCCCTGGCCATATTTGCCGCCGGTCCAGCCGGTGTTGACCAGCCAGCAATCTGCACCGCCCTCGGCGATACGCTTCTTGAGCAGGTTGCCGTAGACCGACGGCGGACGCGGCATGAACGCGGCGCCGAAGCAGGTCGAGAAGGTCGCCGTCGGTTCGGTCACTCCGATTTCCGTGCCGGCGACCTTGGCGGTGTAACCGGACAGGAAGTGGTACATCGCCTGGTCGGGGGTGAGCCGCGAAATCGGCGGCAACACGCCGAACGCATCGGCGGTCAGGAAGATGATGGTCGACGGCGGCGGGCCGAGGTTCTTCTCGCTCGTGTTCGGAATGAACTCGATCGGATAAGCGCCGCGGGTGTTCTCGGTCTTGGAGGCGTCGGTGAAGTCTAGTTCCCGCGTATCCTCGTCCATCGTCACGTTCTCGAGGATCGTGCCGAACATCTTTGTCGTCGCATAGATCTCCGGCTCGCCTTCGGCCGAGAGATTGATCATCTTGGCATAGCAGCCGCCCTCGAAGTTGAAGACCGCCGTGTCCGACCAGCCATGTTCGTCGTCGCCGATCAAAGTGCGGCTGGCGTCGGCAGAAAGCGTGGTCTTGCCGGTACCGGACAGGCCGAAGAAGATCGCGCTCTTACCGTCGGCTCCGATGTTGGCCGAACAGTGCATCGGCATCACGCCTTCCGCCGGGAGGAGGAAGTTGAGGAGGCCGAACACGCCCTTCTTCATCTCGCCCGAATATTCTGTGTTGCCGATCAGGATCATCTTTTCCGTGAAGTTCACGGCGATCACCGTATCGCTACGGCTGCCGTGACGTACCGGATCAGCCTTGAAGCTAGGCAGGTTGATGATCGTGTATTCCGGCGTGAACCCCGCCAGCTCTTCGGTCGTCGGCCGCACCAGCAGGGTCCGGACGAACAGGTTATGCCAGGCCATCTGGTTGATGACGCGCACGTTCACGCGGTATTCGGGCTGGCTTCCGCCGAAAAGGTCGGCGACGTAGAGTTCTTTCTGGTCCTTCAGCGCGGCGAGAAAATCGGCCTTCAAATTTGCCCAATGCTCAACCGTCATTGGCTGGTTGATCGCGCCCCAATTGATCGTGTCCTCGGTCGTCGTGTCGCGAACGACGAACTTGTCCTTGACGCTGCGACCGGTGAACTTGCCCGTATCGACCAACAGCGCGCCATCCTTCGTCAGGCGGCCTTCGCCGCGCTGAAGCGCATGCTCGACCAGTGGCGCCGTCTGCAGGTTCCAGAAAATTTTCGCGGACGTCGCGATACCCTGCGCGTCCAAACCCTTAAGGGGAACCCGGTCGGTCACTGACAAGCTGTCCTTTCCTAATGTCGAAAGCGGCGGCGGCCTGTGGGGCTACCGCCGCATACGTATGCGTTGGCAACGCCTATAACCCCGAAAAAGCGCTTGGGTCAAAAGCCCTGAGGGCTTCTTGTCTCACTGTGGGGCACTGGTTAAGCCACCTTTCCTTTAGCTGCCGGGGCACGAAAAAGAGCCAATGAGCCAAGTGATCGCGCTGGTCGATGATGACCGCAACATCCTGACCTCGGTATCGATTGCGCTTCAGCAGGAGGGCTTTGTCACCCGCGTCTATTCGGACGCCCAGACGGCCCTGAAAGCGATCAATGACAACCCACCCGACCTTGGCGTGTTCGACATCAAGATGCCGGGAATGGACGGGATGGAGCTGTTGCGGCGGGTCCGCGAGATCTCTTCAGTGCCGGTTATCTTCCTGACCTCCAAGGATGACGAGTTGGACGAGGCGCTGGGCTTGGCCATGGGCGCCGATGATTACATTTCAAAGCCATTCTCACAGCGCTTGCTGATCGCGCGCATTCGAGCAATCCTTCGGCGACAGGGGCTTGAGCGCGGCGAGGCGAGCGCGGCTAGCAGCGAGCCGGAACCGCCAAGGCTGGAACGCGGGCGACTCATGATGGACCCTGCTCGCCACAAGATCCATTGGGACGGCCGCGACGTCAGCCTCACGGTGACCGAGTTCCTGATCCTCGAAGCACTTGCGCAGCGACCCGGGGTCGTCAAATCGCGCAATCAATTGCTCGATGTTGCGTATAATGACGACGTTTATGTCGACGACCGCACCATCGACAGCCACATCAAGCGGATCCGACGCAAGTTCCGTGCCGTCGACCCCGAGTTCGACTCAATCGAAACCCTCTATGGCGTCGGATACCGATTCGACGAGCAGTGAAGAGGCCGATCTTCGGCTGAGCTGGTCAGGCCGATGGTCGCTCTCTCACCGGATCCTCGCGCTCAATCTCATCACCTTACTGCTGGTGGCATTGAGCACGCTTTACCTCGATGTGTTCCGCAATCGCCTGAGCAAAGAGCGGGTTCGACAGACCAGGATTGAGGCAACCGCGACAGCTCAGGCAATCCTTGCAGCCGGTCCGGAGGACCGTGAGCCCATCCTGGCGACGATTTCAAAGACGACCGGAACGCGTTTGCGGCTCTACGGCGCCGACGGCAGCTTGATAGCGGATAGCTGGCACCTGACTGGGCCGACCTACCAGCTGGTCGATCCAAACACGCAGAGCTGGACCAAGAACGTGGCGCGGGCGCTCGACCGCGGGTTCAACGCTCTGGTCGGCGCGAGGTCCCCCGATCAGTTCATTGAGCCTCCGGTCGACCGTTTGCAGGCCTGGCCCGAGGCGGTCAGAGCCAAGGCGACAAGGAAATCGGTCACTGCGGTGCGCAACGCACCGGACCTGACGCCAGTCATTTCCGCAGCTGCGCCCTTGGGGGCACAAACCCTTCTCGCTACCGACAACGACCGCGCTTTCACGCGCACCATCCGCAGGCAACGGGCGTTTATTGCGGCTGCCATGATGTTCGTTGTCGGCCTCTCCGTTCTCCTGTCCCTGTTTTTGGCCCGGACCATCGTCCGCCCGCTCCGCCGGCTGGCGATTGCTGCTCATCGGGTGCGCCTTGGCCGCTCACGCGAGGTGAACGTGCCCCGCCTTCCCACGCGAAGCGACGAAATCGGGCTTCTTGCCCGCGCGGTCTCCGACATGAGCCAGTCGCTGAGGCACCGGATCGACAATATCGAGGCGTTCGCCGCCGACGTGACGCATGAGCTGAAGAATCCCCTCGCCTCCCTTCGTTCCGCCGTGGATGGGCTCGATCGGGTCGACGACCCTGAACTCCGTGAGAAGTTGAAGAAGATCGTCCGAGAAGATGTCCGGCGGCTCGACCGGTTGATCAGCGACATTAGTGAAGCCGCGCGGACAGATGCCGAACTCGCCCGGGCCACTTTCGAGCGCGTAGATCTAGGCCCCCTGATCGAACAGCTCGTCCACAGCTGGGAAACGCGCCGCGAGACGGGCGATGCACGCCTTGCTTTCGCCCGGCCGCGCAAAAACAGCGCGGCGGTTATGGGTAAGCCAGATCGGCTCGCTCGAGCGATCAATGCGATCATCGATAATGCGGTGAGCTTTTCGCCGCCTGGCGGCCTCGTCGAAATCGCCGCTGCGAGGGTCGGCGACGAGGTTCGCATTCGTATCGATGACGAGGGCCCCGGCGTTCCGCCTGAGGCCCGTGAGGCGATTTTTAACCGCTTCCACTCAGTACGGCCGGAGGGCGAGAATTTCGGCCGGCATTCCGGCCTCGGCCTTGCCATCGCCCAGGCAATCGTGAATGGCCATGACGGGGAGATTGACGTGCAGGACCGCGACGACGCGCCTTCGGGTGCCCGTTTCACCATCCGCCTTCCAGCGGCAGACCGCGAATGAACAAGTTTAACCCGCAGCCCGGCCCACGCCTCAGCGCCGAGACTCTTCACTGCAGCACCGTGGCCAAGGACGGTCGTGCCATCCTGATCACCGGCCCGTCGGGATCGGGCAAATCCGACCTGACGCTTCGTCTCATCGACCGCGGCTACAACCTCGTCAGCGACGACCAAACGGTCATCAAGAAAGACGGCGAGCGGATCATCGCCTCTGCTCCGCCGACGATCGCGGGCAAGCTCGAAGTTCGCGGCATCGGTATCGTCGAGATGGAACGGATCGATAGCGCGCCCGTGGCGCTGATCGTTGAACTGACCAGCAGCGAGATTCAGCGCCTGCCCGATGACAGCCGCGAACGGCCGCTATTGGGTATCAAGGTCCCGCTCGTCAGCGTGGACGCAATGACTGCTTCCGCGCCATCGAAGGTGGCACTCGCCCTCGACAGAATGGGTCTCAAGTTCAGGTGAACTCCGCTGGGCCGGGTGAGCGAGCTCGGCCTCGTCTGCTGCTCGTCACGGGTATGTCCGGAGCGGGCAAATCGACTGTCCTCGATGCCTTGGAGGACATGGGCTGGGACGTCGTCGACAATCTTCCAGCCGACCTGCTCGAGGGATTCGTCCAGGTGCAGGGCCAGTGCCGAACCGTATCTGCCGCTGTCGGGATGGACGTTCGAAGCCGCGGCTTCGAACCGAACGATCTGCATCGACTCATCCACTCGATCGAAGGTGTGCAGCCCGAAATCGTTTATCTCGATTGTTCCGACGCCGAGCTTATCCGTCGCTACGATGCGACCCGCCGTCGTCATCCCCTAGCCGCTGATAGGCCCGCCGAGGATGGAATTGCGCGGGAACGGCAGGTCACCTTCCCTCTCCGCGCCGCCGCCGACAGTATCATCGACACGACCGACTTCTCTCCAACCAAACTCCGTGACGAGCTTCTCCGACGCTACGGCGGGGACCTCGACCAGCCCGTAGTGACGATCTCCTCGTTCTCCTTCGCCCGTGGCATCTCGCGCACCGCCGACCTGGTCTTCGATCTGCGCTTCCTGCCCAATCCACATTGGGTCGATGAGCTTCGGCCGCTGGCCGGCAAGGACGAGGCGGTCCGTGCCTACCTGGAACAGGAGCCGGCCTGGAACGAGACGATCGACCGTATCGAGGCGCTTCTCATCGACTGGATTCCCCGCTACTGGGCCGCGGGCAAAAATTACGTGACCGTCGCGTTTGGATGCACCGGGGGTCGGCACCGTTCGGTTGCCGCGGCTGTTGAAATGACGGAACGGTTACGTCGTGCCGGATTTGCACCCAATGTGCGTCATCGCGATCTCGCTTCGCCGCTGCGAGAACCGATCCAACGCCAGGCCGGGCGCCCTCCGGGGAGCGAGGACGAGTTGAGTCGATGATTGGATTAGTGCTGGTGACCCATGGCCGCCTTGCGACCGAGTTCGTCACCGCGATGGAACATGTCGTTGGCCCGCAGGACGCGATTGAAGCGATCTGCATCGGCCCCGACGACGACATGGAGCGGCGCCGCAAGGACATCGCCAAGGCAATCTCCAAGGTCGACCAGGGTCAGGGCGTGATCATCCTCACCGACCTGTTCGGCGGAACGCCGTCCAACCTCGCGATCAGCCTGATGAAGACGGAGAACATTGAGGTAATCGCCGGCGTGAACTTGCCGATGCTCATCCGCCTCGAAGGCGCCCGCAAGGTCATGCCGGTCCACGCCGCGGTCGCCGCGGCTCGCGAGGCGGGCCGTAAATATATCTCCGTTGCGTCCGAAATCCTCGGGGAAGCAGCCGCTTGACGGCTGTCAGCCGCCCCGTCGAGATCGGCAACAAACGTGGCCTCCATGCGCGGGCGAGCGCCAAATTCGTCAACCTGGCGTCCGAACTCGGCAATCCGATCGAGGTCGAGAAGGACGGCAACCGCGTCTGCGGCACATCGATCATGGGGCTGATGATGCTCGGCGCAGCAATCGGGGACACGATCGTCATCCACGTCGACGGGGACGATGCCGACGAAGCGCTGGCGAAGCTCGTCGCGCTGGTCAAGGACCGCTTCGGGGAAGAATGATGCCCCGCGAGGTCACCGCTTTCTCCAACACTACCGTCAAGCTGCTCCGCTCGCTCCGGGACAAGAAGGTGCGGCGTGCCGAAGGGCTGTTCCTCGCCGAAGGGCTGCGAATCCTGACCGAAGCCCGCGACAGTGGAATGCTGCCTGAGATCATCGCGTTTTCCGCAGAGGGTGCCCGGCATCCGCTTGCGGCGGAAATCATTGCGGCGACGGAGGCGGCCGGCGGTGATGCAATCGAGACGAGCGCCGACATCCTTTCCAAGATGAGCGGCAAGGACAATCCGCAGATGGTCCTTGGGGCCTATCGACAACCGGCTACTTCGATCGAGGCGATCGACCGAACCAAGGCTCCGCTCTGGATCGTTGCCCAGGCCCTGCGCGATCCCGGCAATATCGGGACGATCCTCAGGACGGGGGACGCGGTCGGGGCCGGTGGCCTCATCCTGATCGACGACTGCGCCGATCCTTATTCGGTCGAGGCGGTGCGAGCCTCGATGGGTGCCCTGTTCACCCAGCAGGTCGCGACAGCCCGCTGGCCGGAGTTCCTTGCCTGGCTACGGAGCGGCGACGGACAGCTCGTCGGGACGAGCCTCAAAGCTACCCACGACTATCTCGAATCCGATTACAGCCAGCCATGCTTCTTGCTGATCGGCAATGAGCAGCAGGGGCTGCCGGGGGATTATGAGGCGGAATGCGACCTGCTGGTCAAAATTCCGATGGCTGGACGGGCCGACAGCCTCAATGCGGCGATGGCGGCTGCCGTGATGGCCTTCGCAATCAAGGCCAGCTGGCGCTAGTTTCGGCGCTATGAAGAAACTGATTCCCCTCGCCGTCGTATTGGCGACCGCCTGTGCGCCTTTGCCACCGTCGCCGGCTCCTCCTTACGATGCGGTCGGGACCGAGCCGTTCTGGAACCTGCTGATCGACGAGCGCGACCTGACTTTCACGCAGCCCGACGCCCAGCCGATCCGCCAGCCGCGGCCGCAAGTCATTATCGGCATCGCAGGCGAGATCTACCAAACGCGGCGGATCAACGTGAACATCGTCCATGGCTCATGCAGCGACGGGATGAGCGACCGCACCTACCCGGACAAGGTGCAGGTGACGGTCGACGGGCGCCAATTCAACGGCTGCGGCGGCCTCTGATCCTGCTTAACTTCACTAATGTCACGAGGTCGGGCGCATTTTGTGCGAACTTAAGGCGTCCGCTTCGTTTCGTTGGATGGGTCTTCAACGGGTCAAATAGCCAACGCTGACGGCAGCAGTCGAAATCCTATTTTGCAACCTTACTCCGCAGCGATCTGCGGCGGACCGTCGTCCTCGCTGAGGTCGAGTTCCTCTTCGGCATAGCGCGGCAGCGCTTCGACAGGTGACAGGACGTCAATGTCCCGCCTCCCCGGCTCGATGTTGAGCTCGCGAAACTTACGCGCTGTGACGAGAGAGCGAGTCTCAAAGCTCGACACGAAGCTATTGTAATTATTGACAGCCATCGACAGACCGCTTCCCACCTTGCGAAGATCGTCCGCGGCCTTTGCAAGGCGCTCGTACAGCTCCTTGCCAAGCTCGCCGATCTGGCGGGCTTCCTTGGCCAGCTTCTCCTGACGCCATACCGCTGCGACGGTGCGCGCGATCGCGATCAAATTCGTCGGGGTTGCCAGCAGCACCTTCTTGTCAAAGGCGTAATCCCAGAGATTCGGGTCCTGCTCGAGGGCGGCGGTCAGGAAGTGCTCGCCCGGGATGAACATCACGACATAGTCGGGCGCGTCTTCGAACTGGGACCAATAGGCCTTGGCACCGAGGATGTTCACGTGGGCGCGGATGGCAGTCGCATGGGCCGCGAGGTGGGTTGCCCGGTCATTCTCGTCGACGGCGCCGAACGCATCCTGATAATCGTTGAGTGAGACCTTGGCGTCGATGACCAGGCTCTGGCCGCCTGGAACGCGCACGACGACGTCCGGGCGCAGACGACCGCCCTCCCCATCCGCAACGGTCACTTCGGTCGCGAAATCGCAATGTTCCGAGAGGCCGCAGCTCTCGAGGACATTCCGAAGCTGCTGCTCGCCCCAGCGTCCGCGTGCCTTCGGTGCATTGCGAAGGGCGTTGACGAGCTTGGCGGCCTCAGCGGACACCCGCTCCGTTCCAGTGCGCATGGCCTCGATTTGGCCGGAGAGCATGCCAAAGGCGTCGCGGCGCTCAGCCTCGACCTTCTGAACGGTCGTCTCGTAGCGCTCGAGCCGGTCGTGGACGGGCTGGAGTAACGCCTTCAGCTTGTGGCCGGCATTTTCTTCCGATTGCTGAAAGCGCTGGTCGGCACGCTTGAGGAAGGTCTCCTGCGCCTCCGCGAGGAGCTTGTTGCTAATCTCCGAGAATTGCGACGAAAGCGCCTCCTTGGCCTCGATCAATTCCTTGATGCGCGCCTCGAATGCCTTGTCGCGCTCTACCTGCGACGCTTCGAGCGCCGCCAGCTTGGTGACCGCGTCCCGATTGGCGTCTCGCTCCTTCACCACCTCGTCGAGCTGGAGCCGAAGCGCATCGACCGTATGACGGGCGCCGGCGGCGGCTCGATTGCCGAGCAACCAACCAATCGCGGCGCCAATCGCCAGTGCGACGAGAATGAAACCCAACACGGTCGCCGTCATGACCGATCCTTCCCCGGAACATTAGGGGAACTTTATGCCGAACGGCGGCGAGGCTCAAGCGCCCAACGGCTTGTTTTCCACAGACCTTTGCTCGGCGATCCAAGCCGTCACCATCTCATTGAAGGTGCCTCGCTTCGATGACAGGAACGCGCCGCTCGACCCTCGTGCCGCCGATTCGTCACAAAGGGATTGAGCTTCGTCGAAGCGTCGGTCGGCGAGCAACGTAACTATCCTGGTGACGAACTTCAGGTCAGGTTTCGACGGATTGCAGAGCAGTCCGAGAAAATGATCCGATGTCCAGCTGTCCGCAATCTCCTGGAGCTTACGATTGCCCAGATCCAGCATTCGCCGCGCGATTGCGGCGACCCCACCTTTTTCAGATAATTCTGTCTCTTCGAGGATCAGGAACGCGCATGTCATGGCCCCGAAATAGCGAAACGAAAGCCCCTGACGGCGAAGCTCGGGATGCCCAACGATCTCCCAGAAGATCGGGTCGATCGCCATCGGCTTTACGACGACCCGCGCGCGCGTCCGCACTTGCACAACGTCGGTCATCTCCTGAACGCCGACGAACCAGCCGCCGCGCTCTCCAACCAACACGCCCGTCCTGGATTTCCACTTCGTGCCCTTGGTGGCCGCCTGACAAGCCTTGTAGAGATCGCGGCGTTGGGCATGCCGCGACTTCGTAAATTCACGCTTGGACAATTCTGCCATGTCCAAGGCCTAGCCCGAGAGTGTGAACATCGTTTGACTGGCGGTCGAAGGAACGGAACATCGGCGGCTTGGTTGGCAAGAGCAGGGAGAATTCAATGTCCATTCGCAAGATGATCGGCCTTCACCCGGACGTTGCCGGTCACGTCAACCAGCCGCTCGGCGATGCTGCGCACCACCTCATGTATTGCGCAAGGATGTGCCTTAGCTGCGCCGACGCCTGCGCGGCCGAGAAGATGGACATGCGCCAGTGCATAAGGACGTGCCTGGACTGTTCGGACGTATGCGAGGCAACCGGTAAGCTGGCTGCGCGGCGGACTGGATCGAATGAACAGGTGTTGCGCGAGATGCTGGAGCTATGTGCCCGGGTCTGCGACGAATGCGCAGCCGAGTGCGAGAAGCACGATCACGAGCATTGCAAGCTCTGCGCGCAAATGTGCCGGGAGTGTGCGGCCGATTGCCGGGTGGCGGCGGAATCGATCGGGAACTAAGCAGCCTTTTTCGGCTGCTCTTTCCGCCACTTGGCGAGCTTCTTTAGCACCATGTCGCGCTTCAGGCGCGACAGGTGGTCGATGAACAGCACGCCGTTGAGGTGGTCCATTTCGTGCTGCAGGCAGACCGCGAGCAGACCCTCGATCTCTTCCTCGAAGGTCTTGCCCTTCTCGTCCTGCCACTTCGCCCGAATCTTATCGGGGCGCATCACCTCGGCATATTGTTCGGGCACCGACAGGCAGCCCTCGGTGTAAGGCACTTCGCTGTCCGAGTGCCACAGGATCTCGGGGTTGATGAAGACCTTGGGGTCGCGGACTGGCTTGCTTTCGGGGTCCTCCGGATCGGCGGGTTCCTGGAGGTCGATCACGAGCAGGCGGATCGGCACGCCAACCTGCACCGCTGCAAGGCCGATGCCCGGTGCGTCGTACATGGTCTCGAACATATCCGCGACGAGCGTCTTCAGCTCATCATCGAACTTCTCCACCGGCTTGGAAATCTGGCGGAGGACTGGATCGGGCGTCTCGTAGATGCGGCGAATGGCCATGGGGTGGATTTAGGCTTTCAACTGAACGGGTTCAAGAAATGGGACGGCGCGCGCGAAGCGCTTGGGCGAGCGTTCCCTCGTCGAGATAGTCGAGCTCACCACCGACCGGAAGTCCGTGGGCCAACTGACTGAGACGGATTGGAAATCCTTCCAGGCGCTCGGCGACATAATGGGCGGTGGTCTGACCTTCCAGGGTGGCGTTCATCGCCAGCACCACCTCATCGATGCCGCCCTTGGACACCCTGCCGACGAGCTGGTCGATGCTGAGATCCTCCGGGCGGACGCCCTCGAGCGCCGATAGCCGTCCGCCGAGGACGTGATAGCGTCCCGGGAATAAGCGCGAGCGGTCGAGCGCCCAGAGGTCGGCGACCTCCTCCACCACGCACAGGCTCTTCTCATCTCGGCGCGGGTCCTTGCAGATGTTGCACGGGTCCGACGTGTCGACATTGCCGCAGACCGAACAGGTCGAGAGCTTCTCAGACACTTGTTTCAAGGCGGCGAGGAGCGGCTGGAGCGCGGTTTCGCGCTTCTTCATCAGGTGGAGCACGGCGCGTCGGGCCGACCGGGGACCGAGCCCCGGCAGCCGCGCAAGCGCCTGGCTCAGCGCTTCGATCTCCTGTGACGCCATGTGCGCACTCCTTGACCGCGCAACACGCGGCTCGCAAGTGCGGCGCCATGCGGATCGTCTTCATGGGATCGCCGGATTTCGCGGTGCCGAGCCTCAATGCGCTGGTCGAGGCGGGGCATGAGGTGGTCGGGGCCTATTGCCAGCCGCCGCGGCCGGCGGGGCGTGGGAAGGCGGATCGGAAGACGGCGGTGCACGAGCGGGCGGAGCAGCTTGGGATCGAGGTGCGGACGCCGAAGACGCTGCGCAATGATGAGGAGCAGGCGCGATTCCGGGCGCTGGATGCCGATCTCGCTGTAGTCGCGGCCTATGGACTGATCTTGCCAAAGGAAGTCCTTGAGGCCCCGAAGGCGGGCTGCGTAAACGTCCACGCCTCGCTGCTTCCTCGCTGGCGGGGAGCGGCACCGATCCAGCGGGCGATTCTAGCTGGCGATGAAATCAGCGGCGTGACGCTGATGCAGATGGATGAAGGTCTTGATACGGGGCCGATGCTATCCCGCATATCGCTCGACATTCGCGGCAAGAATGCCGGCCAAGTCACGGAAGAAATTGCTGAACTCGGCGCTCAGGCTTTGAACAACTGGCTGGATGCGCCCTCCCCGCCCGAGCCACAGCCGGTCGCAGGCGCAACCTACGCGAAGAAGATCGACAAGACCGAGGCTCGGATTGACTGGTCGCAGGCAGCAGTAGACATCGAACGGCAGGTCCGCGCCTTCAACCCAATGCCCGGAGCTTGGTTCGAAGTGAATGGCGAGCGGGTCAAGCTGCTCGAAGCTGCAGTCGGCAGCGACGCCTCAGGCCGGCCCGGCGAAGTTCTTGATGACAGCCTGAACGTCGCTTGCGGTTCCGGATATATCCGCTCGCTCAAGGTCCAGCGCGCGGGCCGCGGCGCGATGGCCCCGGGCGAATTGCTCCGCGGATTTGCGATTCCGAAGGGCACGATCCTGACGTGACTCGCTGGCGGCTAACAATCGAATATGACGGCGGGCCGTTCATGGGGTGGCAACGGCAGGAGCACGGCCCGTCGGTGCAGCAGGCGCTCGAGGAGGCGCTGCAGAAGATGACGGGCGAGTCCGGGCAGTTCATTGCCGCGGGCCGCACCGACGCCGGTGTCCATGCGCTCGCCATGTCGGCGCATGTTGACGTCATGAAGTCATTAACCCCGCATCGCCTCCGCGAGGGGCTGAACGCGCTGGTGCGGCCGCAGCCGATCTCGGTGCTGGAGGTGGAGCAGGTCGCAGACGACTGGCACGCGCGATTTTCGTGCATTGGCCGGCGCTATCTCTACCGGGTTCTGGCACGGCGGTCGCCGGCGGCGCTGGATGCAAGACGGGTTTGGCACATCGCCGTACCGCTAGATGTGGAGGCGATGCGTGAAGGGACGAAGCACCTGATCGGCCGTCACGACTTCACCACCTTCCGCTCGGCGCAGTGCCAGTCGGACAGTCCGGTGAAGACGCTCGACCAGCTCGAGGTGAGCCAGGTGGGCGAGGAAATTCACGTAAAGGCGGCCGCGCGGAGCTTCCTGCATCACCAGGTGAGGTCGATGGTCGGCTGCCTGGCGATGGTCGGGCGCGGTCAGTGGCGGCCGGACGATATGCTCAGCGCGCTCGAAGCGAAGGACCGGGCCGCTCTCGGTTTCAATGCGCCGCCTGACGGGCTCTACTTCGTCGAGGCTGTCTACCCCTAAACCAGCATTTCCTTGGCCATAGGGCGGCTTTCCCAGGCCTGCGGGCTGGCGCTGAGGCCGTAGGCGCCGGCACAGAAGACCGCGATCAGGTCGCCTTCATCCGCGCGTGGAAGCGCGACTTGGTCGCCGAGGACGTCGAACGGCGTGCACAGGCACCCCGTCACGGTGACGGCTTCCTCTGGCGGCGCTCCGAAGCGGTTGGCGACGGCGATCGGGAAATTGGCCATGCCGCGCTCGCCGAGGCTGCCGGTCGCGCCGATCAGATGATGGCCGCCCCCGTCGGTGGTGAGGAAGGTCTGGCCGCAGCTCTCGGTGCGGTCGAGGACGCGGGTCAGATAGACACCCGATTCGCCGACCAGCCACCGGCCGAGCTCGATGGTGAAGCGCGTCGTTGCGAGAAGTGAGGGCGCATTGCACAGCGTCTCGTTGAGCGCGACCGCAACCTTGTCGATGTCGAGCGGCTCGTCGCCCGGCTTGCAGGCGACGTCGAAGCCGCTGCCGAGGTTGAGCTCCGGGAGGGGCGCTCCGATGGCATCGGCGATCTCGCCGGCATGGATCACGGTCAGGCGGTGGACCTCGGCGAGGGCTTCGGCGTCGAGGCATTGCGCGCCGGCGAACATGTGGAGGCCCCGCCAGTCTACTCCAGCCTCAATGAGACCTTGGACTACCGAGGGCACGCGGTCGGCGTCCACGCCGAAGGGGCTGGCGATGCTGCCCATCGTCACTCGGCCCGCCTCGATGGTGAAGGGCGGCGTCACCCGAACCGAGATCTTGGGCTGGATGCCGACGCGCTCGGCAGCTCGGATCGCTCGAAGAGCCTCGCCTTCGCTCTCGACGCTAATGGTCGCGCCGGCCTTGACCGATTCCTCGAGCTCCAAGTCGAGCTTGCCGGGGCCGGCGAAGTTCATCGGGATGCCAGCGAGCTTCGCCTTCTGCAGCCGCTTCAGTTCGCCTAGCGAGACGACGCGGAAGCCATCGACGTACCTGCCAAGAAATTCGAGCAATGGCTCATAGGGGTTTGCAGTGACAGCATAATTCAAGCCAATGCCGTCAGCCATCGCCCCCTTGAAGCGCGCGACCTGCGCGCCGACGATGTTATTATCGTAGACGAAGAGCGGCGTGCCTCCAGCCTCGGCGACCAACTCCTCTGCCGGGTATCCGCCGATCAGCAACTGGCCGCTGTCGCTGGCGGCGAAATGAGGCGGGATCGGTCCAGTCGGCTTCACTAGCGATCCCCCTCCGTTACGCCTCACTCGGCGGCGATGGCCTCATATTCCTGTGCAGCGAGATATTTCTCCGCATCCAGCGCGGCCATGCAACCCGTTCCGGCAGCGGTCACCGCCTGGCGGTAGATTTTGTCCATCACGTCGCCGCAGGCGAACACGCCTGGAATATTGGTCCGGGTCGTGCCCTGCTCGACTTCGATATAGCCTTCGGAATCGAGCTTCAGCTGTCCCTGGAAAAGCTCGGTCGCGGGCTGGTGGCCGATGGCGACGAAGGCGCCTTCGACCTCGACGCGGCTGACTTCGCCCGTGCGCTTGTTGCGAATGTCGAGGCCAACCAGCGCTTCGGGCTCACCGCCACCGACGAACTCGACCACTTCGCTGTCCCAGATGATCGTGATCTTCTCGTTCGCGAACAGCCGATCCTGCAGGATCTTTTCGGCGCGGAGCGAATCGCGACGGTGGATCAGAGTGACGTCATGGCTATGGTTGGTTAGATAGAGCGCTTCCTCGACTGCCGTATTCCCGCCGCCGATCACTGCGACCTTCTTGCCGCGGTAGAAGAAGCCGTCGCAGGTTGCGCACGCCGAGGCGCCCCTGCCCTTCATATGCTCTTCCGAGGGGAGGTGCAGCCACTTGGCCTGAGCGCCGGTGGCGATGACCAAAGCGTCGGCGTGATATTCGGTGCCGCTGTCGCCCTTGAGCACGAAAGGCCGGCGCGCGAGGTCGACGCTGGTGATGTGGTCCCAGACGACCTTGGTGCCGACATGCTCGGCCTGCGCCTGCATTTGCTCCATGAGCCACGGACCCTGGATGACGTCGCGGAAGCCGGGATAATTCTCGACGTCGGTGGTCGTCGTCAGCTGGCCGCCCGGCTGGATGCCTTGGATGACAATGGGCGACAGGCCCGCACGCGCTGCGTAAATGGCCGCCGTGTAGCCGGCCGGACCCGAGCCGAGCACCGCTAGGCGCGTTGAAATGCTGTTAGTCATTAACCGCATTTAGGGGCGCTTAGGACGCCCCGCAACGGCGAGAAATTCGCGCCTAGACCGCGCGTCGGCCGGCGACGAAGTTCCAGATCAGCACGATGATTCCGATGACGAGAATGATGTGGATCAGGCCGCTGGTGACGTGGAACGCGAAGAAACCGAGGGCCCAGAGGACCAGCAAGATGATGGCAATCGTGAGAAGCATTGAACCGCCCTTTTCTGATTAACGGTGCGGCGTCGTAACGGACAATCAACGCGGCTGTTCCTACAGCCGTCAGACGAGTCTGCTCTTGCCGAGAGCGGCGCCGATGAAGCCGGCAAACAGTGGGTGCGGCTCGAACGGGCGGCTCTTGAGCTCCGGATGAAACTGGACGCCGATGAACCAGGGATGGTCGGGCCGTTCGACGATTTCGGGGAGCTGACCGTCAGGCGACATGCCTGAGAAGATCAGGCCCGCATTCTCGAGAGCGTCGCGATAGTGGACATTGACCTCGTAACGATGGCGGTGGCGCTCGCTGATCTCGTCGGAGCCGTAGATCGATCGGACGACGCTGTTTCCGTCCAGTTTGGCGGGATATGCGCCAAGGCGCATTGTGCCGCCAAGGTCACCGCCGGCGGCGCGCTTTTGCAGGCCCTCCTCGCTCATCCACTCCGTGATCATGCCGACGACCGGCTCGGACGTTTCGCCGAACTCGGTGGTCGAAGCTTCGCTGATGCCGGCCTGGTTCCGGGCCGCCTCGATGCACGCCATCTGCATACCGAGGCAGATGCCGAAGAACGGGATTTCGCGCTCGCGGGCGAATTTGACGGAGGCGATCTTGCCCTCGCTCCCACGCTCACCGAATCCGCCGGGAACGAGAATCCCATGCAAAGGCTCGAGCTCGGCCGCGATCTCGGCGTCGGGATGTTCGAAGAGCTCGGCGTCCAGCCACTGGATCTTAACCTTGGCGCGGTTGGCGATGCCGCCGTGGATCAGCGCCTCACGCAGGCTCTTATAGGCGTCCGGCAGGCCGACATATTTGCCGACGACGCCGATCGTCACTTCGCTGTCGTAGTGATCGATCCGGTCCATGATCTCGTGCCAGCGAGTGAGATCCGGCTTCGGGGCGTCCTCGATACCAAAGGCGTAAAGCACTTCATCGTCGAGTCCGGCCTGATGGTATTGGAGCGGCACGTCGTAGATATTGCGGGCGTCGAGCGCCTCAATGACCGCTGTCTTCCTGACATTGCAGAATAGAGCGATTTTCTCGCGCTCGGCTTCAGGAAGCGGTCGATCGCAGCGGCAGAGCAGAACCTCAGGCTGGACGCCGAGGCTTGCGAGCTCACGAACCGATTGCTGGGTCGGCTTGGTCTTGAGTTCGCCTGCAGCCGCGATCCACGGCACGAGCGTGGTGTGAACGCTGACCGAGTTCCCGCGGCCCAGGTCGTTCCTCAGCTGACGGATCGATTCGATGAAGGGCAGGCTCTCGATGTCGCCGACGGTGCCGCCAATCTCGCAGATGACGAAGTCGCAGCCATTGACGTCCGAAAGCGCGAATTCCTTGATCGCATTGGTGACGTGCGGGATGACCTGCACGGTCGCGCCGAGATAATCGCCGCGGCGTTCCTTAGCGATGATGTCACGATAGATGCGTCCGGTGGTGATGTTGTCCGACTGCCGAGATGAGACACCCGTAAAGCGCTCATAGTGACCGAGGTCGAGGTCGGTCTCGGCACCGTCGTCGGTCACATAGACTTCGCCATGCTGATACGGGGACATCGTCCCCGGATCGACGTTGAGATAGGGATCAAATTTCCGGATCCGGACCTTGTATCCACGCGCCTGGAGAAGCGCCCCGAGGGACGCTGAAAGCAGACCTTTTCCAAGCGAGGAGACCACGCCGCCGGTGACAAATATGAACCGCGCCATGGGAGTCGGGGCTTAGGGGGACAAGCGGCGGGAGCGCAACCCAGCCCGCGAAAAAAACTTCAGAGGATGTGGATTATTGGGCGAGCGGCACCGCGGGCGCCTGCTGGTTCTGGTTCGGGTTTGCCTGCTGCGCGGACTGCTGCTGAGCCGGCGCCGGCTGCGCCTGCTCGGTCGGCACTGTCTTGCCGGCGAGCGACGTATCAATCTTGGTCGGCGTACGGGTCGCGCCGGCGATCGCCGCCATGACGATCGAGAGGATTATGAACATGCCGCCGAGGATCGAAGTCGAGCGTGTCAGGAAATCGGCCGCGCCGCGGGCGGTCATGAAGCCCGACGAGCTGCCGCCGACACCCAGGCCACCGCCTTCCGAGCGCTGCATCAGGATCACGCCAACGAGCGCGCTGGCGATAAGCGTTTGAACAATCAGCAGGAAGGCGAACATGACGGGCTTTCTCGGAAACTGGTCGCGGCGACTTAGGCGATCGATGATCAGCCTTCAACCTGCGGCCGCTGCAACGATTGGAATGAAATCCGCGGCCTTCAAGCTCGCTCCGCCGACGAGCGCACCGTCGACATCCTGGATTGCGAATATTTCGCCGGCATTCGATGCCTTCACCGAGCCGCCATAGAGAATCCTCACCGAAGCGCCGGCGTCGCCATAGCGCTCGACGAGCTTTTTGCGGATGGCAGCGTGCATCTCGGCGATTTCAGACATGATCGGGATCTTGCCGGTCCCGATCGCCCAGATCGGCTCGTAGGCGACGGCAAGCTCTGCTTCCTCGGTTGGCTCGTGCGGGATCGAAGCGTCCAGCTGATCGACGACAGTCCGGACGGCGTTTCCACCTTCCCGGACATCGAGGCTCTCCCCGACGCAGAGAATGACATTCAATCCGCAAGCGAGTGCGGCATGGGCCTTGGCCTGGACGTCCGCATCGCTTTCACGCTGCGCATCGCGGCGCTCGCTATGCCCGACGATGGTGAGGCTCGCACCTGCGTCGAGCAGCATCGATGCCGAGGTGCAACCGGTGTGCGCGCCCTTCTCGGCCTGGTGGACGTCCTGACCCCCGATCGCGAAACCGGGGACGGCACGTGCGGCGCGCTCCACCAGTATCGCGGGCACGCAAAGGGCGACATCCACGCCTGGATATCCCTGCGCCTGGTTTGCGATCGACTGGATTTCCTCAATGTCCGACGACAGGCCGTGCATCTTCCAATTGCCGGCGACGAGCTTCTTCAACGTCATTCGATCCCCTCGTTTTGCGCCCGTTAGCGGTGCAGCTTGCTGAGTGCCAGCCCGCCCCCTAAAGCTGCGCGCCAACTTCCATTTAGCACCGGGAACCGATGCTCTCCTTCTTCCGTCGCCTCGCCAAGTCCAAAGTCGGCACTGGCATCATGGCCTTCATCCTGATCGCCATCCTCGCCGGCTTCGCCATCGCCGATCTCACCAACTTCGGTTCCGGCCAGATCAATTTCGGCATGGGTAGCGGGACGCTGGCCAAGGTCGGCGACCAGGAGGTCAACGAGCGCGAGATGAGCGACGCGATGCAGCGTCGACTGCAGCAGGCGCGCCAACAAAAGCCGGACGCCGACTACGCAAGCATCATGGGCGACTTCAACGGGATCCTTGATTCGCTGATCGATGAGCGAACCCTGCTCGCCTTCGCCGACAAATATGACTTCCCGCTGTCGAAGCGGCTCATCGATGCCGAGATCGCGACGATTCCCAGCGCCAAAGGCCTGAACGGGCAATTCAGCGAGCAGGCCTATCAGCAATTCCTGGCGCAGCAGCGAATGACCGATCCGCAGGTCCGCAAGATCCTCAGCAGCGGCTTGCTTCAACGGCTGCTTCTGACACCGATCGCGACCAATGCTCGCGTACCAGTCGGGATGGCGACCCCCTATGCGTCGATGCTGCTCGAAGAGCGCCAGGGTGAGGCGGCGATCGTCCCGATCGACAGCTTCAAGGCCGGCCTTCAGGCGAACGACGCCCAGCTGCAGCAATTCTACGCGGCCAATCGGGCGCGCTACATGATTCCAGAGCAGAGGGTGCTTCGGATCGCCCGGATCGGGCCGGAGCAGGTCTCGAGCGTCAGCGCCTCCGACCAGGAGGTCATGAACTATTACAACCAGAACAAGACGACCTACGCGCCCAGCGACACGCGATCGCTCAGTCAGGTCGTGGTGCAGGACCAGGGCACCGCCAATGGCATCGCGCAGCGGGCCAAGGACGGCCAAGCGCTCGCGGCCGCCGCGGCGCCGGCTGGCAGCAATGCTGCGGTCACCCAGCTCAAGGACCAGACCCGCGCGGCTTACGCAGGCGTGTCGGGCGACAAGGCGGCCGACGCCGTTTTCTCGGCGGCGCAAGGCTCGGTTGTCGGGCCGGTCAAGACCGACTTCGGCTGGGCCGTGGTGAAGATCGATTCGGTAAAGGCGGGTGGCGGCAAGACGATCGAGCAGGCCAAGGCCGAGATCGCGGCAAAGCTCACCGCCGACAAGCGCAAGGGCGCGATCGAGGACCTGGTGGACAAGGTCCAGAATGCGCTCGACGGAGGCAGTAATTTCACTGAGGCCGTCGCCGAAGCCAAGCTCCCGGTGACGAACACGCCGCTCATCACGGCGAGCGGCACGTCACGCGCGGACGCTGCGTTCAAGATGCCCGCCGAGCTGGCGCCGACGTTGAAGACCGGCTTCGACATTGCGCCGAACGACCCGCCCGAGGTCGTGACGTTGCCAGGCGACGCCGGTTATGCGGTGGTGTCACCCGGCCAGGTCGTGCCCGCCTCCCCGGCACCGCTCGCGAGCATCCGCGCACAGGTCGCCAACGACTGGATTCAGAGCGAGGCGACCAAGCGGGCCGAGGCTGCTGCGAGCCAGATCGCCGCAAAAGCCAATGGCAATGTCTCGCTGGCCGACGCGATCAAGGCCGTTGGCGCCCCGATTCCTCCGTCGCGTCCAGTCGCGGCGCGCCGGATCCAGATCGCCGATCAGCAGGGCAATGTCCCGCCGGCGCTCAAGATCCTGTTCAGCGCCGGAGCCGGCAAGGCACGGATGGCGGCCAATCCGGGCGGAGGTGGCTTCTTCGTCGTCAAGGTGAACGAAATCATCCCGGGCAATGCCCTCGGTGCGCCTCAGTTGATCGGCCAGGTCCAGGGTGAGCTGAACCAGGCGGCCGCGCAGGATTATGCGCAGCAGTTCGTCGCCGACATGAAGCGCGAGCTCAAAATCAAGCGCAACGAGAGCGCGATCCAGGGCTTCCGGGCGAGGATGCTGAGCAGCGGCAACTGACGTCCGCTTGACCTTCTCCCCTTTGTTGCCTAAAAGTTCACCGTTCGTTCTTTTCGGGGAAGTGACGGCCGATGCTCACCGCCAAGCAACACGAATTGCTGCTGTTCATCGATAGCCGGCTGAAGGACAGCGGCATCAGCCCCAGTTTCGACGAGATGCGCGAGGCGCTCGATCTGAAGTCCAAGTCCGGCGTGCACCGCCTCATCTCAGCGCTGGAGGAGCGCGGTTTCATTCGCCGCCTTCCCAACCGGGCGCGGGCGCTCGAAGTCATGAAGCTGCCGGAGGTGAGGACCTCGGCCACGGTCACGCCGATCCGGCCCGTCGCGCCGGCGGCCGCAAACGATACGCTGGAGATTCCGTTGCATGGTCGCATCGCGGCAGGCACGCCGATTGAGGCTCTTCAGGGCACAGAAAGCTTTGCGGTTCCAGCTGCGTTGCTCGGCTCGGGCGAACATTATGCGCTCGAAGTGTCGGGCGATTCGATGGTCGACGAGGGCATCCTCGACGGCGACTTCGCCCTGATCCGTAAGGTCGATTCGGCGCGCGACGGGGAGATCGTGGTCGCGCTCATCGACAATGAGGAAGCGACGCTCAAGACCTATCGGCGCGAGGGCCGGATGATCCGGCTCGATCCGGCAAACTCACGCTACGAGCCGCAGCGCTATGAGGAAGGCCGGGTCCAGATCCAGGGTCGGCTGGCGGGGCTGATCCGCCGCTACTGAGGCTTAAAATCGGCCCAGGGATGAGCGCCGACGCGATCGGCAACAGTGTCGATGCGCGGCTCGTCGCCGAGGTAGATTGCAACCCCGCCCGTGCGGCCCAGCGCGTCACGGTCGAGCTTGAGCCAACGCGGGTTACAACCGCGGGGTAGCCAGCGGTCTGAAACTACGATGTCGGCCGAAGCGCAGGCGGGCGTAATGCTTCCCCAATCGATGCGCGTCGCCGAGCGGGTCGCCAGCAAGCGCCATTGCGCCTCGCCTTTCCGCAGGACGGCGACGCATGCGTCGTGCGAACAGTCGCTGAAAGCCTGACCGTCGAGCACATCGGGGTCACCATCGAAGCCCGAAGCCTCGGCGAGCAGGCTTCGAACATAATCGCCGGCTCGGTCGCGCAGGATCAGGGGCGTGCCGTCCTTGATCACCGCGAGATGTCGGCCATCGCCGGTCACGAGGAGGTCGGGCGACGGCGATAGCGCTGCCCCTGCGGCGCCAACGACGATCGGAAGGAGGCCGAAAATCCGGGCTCGCGTCGTCCAGAGGCAGAGCCAGAGCCCGCCGGCGACCATCGCTGCGAACGCCCAGGTGGGCATGGCGGGCAGCAAGGCGACCGCGCCTTTGGCCGATGCCACCCAATGAGCGAGCCGTAGCAAGCCATCGATCGCGGCGCCGCACAGAAGCCACAACGGCTTCCCCAACCCGACGCTATCGAGCAGCAGGGCGGCTGCCTCGAGTGGCATGATCACGAAGGTCGTGAGCGGGATGGCGACGATGTTGGCGCCCACGCCGTAAAGCCCGGAGCGATGGAAATGATAGAGCGCGAGCGGCATCAGCGCGATTTCCACGGCCAGGCCGGTTGCGACAATTCCAAGCAGGCCGCGAAGCGTTCGAGCGACGATCCCTTCGTCGCGGCGCTGGAGGAGTGCTCTCGCCCATTTAGTCGAATGAAGTGCGACGATCGCCGTGACTGCGGCAAAACTCAGCTGGAAGCTCGGTCCGGCAAGCGCCTCGGGCCGAAACAGAAGCACCGCCAGCGCACCGGTCGCGATCAAGCGTATGCTGATCGCCTCACGCCCTAACGCGATTCCTAGCAGGACCAACAGCGCGGCGACGCAGCTTCTGACCGTCGGAACCTGCGCGCCCGTCAGCAAAGTGTAACCAATACCGGCGACGGCTCCCGCACCCGCGGCAACGAGGACGAGGTTGAAACGGAGCGCCAGCCGCTCGCTAAGCGCCAGCAACTTCAAGGTCAGGAACATCGCAAAAGCGACCGCCGCTGCGATATGAAGGCCGCTGACCGAGAGCAGGTGAGTAAGGCCGCTCCGCCGCATGGCGTCGGCGTCATCCTCATCGACCGCATTCTGGTCGCCCGTCACGAGGGCGATGGCGATACCGGCCGAGCTTGCCGGCAACCTCGACGTCACGAGGTCGCGCAATTGCTGACGTATGCTGTCGAGGCCCTTCGGCTCCGCTGACTGCACGACATTCACTGTCCCCATTGCCTTGCCGACGGCTCCAATGCCCTTGAACCAGGCGTCGCGGGCGAAATCGTAGGTACCCGGCAGCGCCATTGGCGGCGGTGGGGCGAGCCGAACGCGCATTTTTACGACTGCGCCTGGCGCAATGCCGGACGGAAACTTGCCCTCATCGATCGAAACACGAACCAGCGGCGGCAGTGACGGGCCTGAGGTTTCCACGAGCAACCGCACCGTTTCCCTCGCCGCCAGGCGGTCAACGGTTTGCACCCTCCCGCCGACTTCCGTCACCACCGGCCGTTTCAATCTCGGCTCGGAAACCCATATCGCCCTGCCCCAGGTGAGAGCGCAGCCGAGCATGGTGGCCAGTGCGAACCAGCCCAGTGCGCGCCCAGCTCTCCGTCCACCGGACGCGAAGCCAATCAGAGACAGTGCCGCGGCAAGGCATAGGAGCGCCTGCCACTCGCTACGGCCATCAAGCGCGAACCAGGCCGCGATACCTGTGCCCAAGCCAACCACGAACCAGGGCGGCAGTTGCGCGCGCTCGGCCTCGAGGAACCCTTCCAGTCCCTCAAGAATTGCGGAAATCCGCGTCTTCCAATAGCCCCGAGCATGCTGTGGAAGAGGCGCTTCCCCTATGTTAGGGGCGCTCGTCCGTTGCATTGCAGCATAGAGAGAAGAGGAAAGCGCGCTTGAGCGCAAGACCCGTCGTTACCCGTTTCGCCCCCTCGCCCACCGGTTACCTTCACATCGGCGGCGCCCGCACGGCCTTGTTCAACTGGCTCTATGCCCGCCACACCGGCGGCAAGTTCTTGCTGCGCATCGAGGATACCGACCGCGCCCGTTCCACCAAGGAGGCGATCGACGCGATCCTAGACGGGATGCGCTGGCTCGGCCTCGATTGGGACGGGCACGAATATTACCAGTCGCAATTCTGGTCGCGGCACGCCGAGATCGCGCACAAGATGCTTGAACGGGGCCACGCCTATCGCTGTTACATGACGCAGGATGAGCTTGCCGAGCAGCGCGAGAAGGCAAAGGCCGAGCGCAGGCCTTTTCGGATCGTCAGCCCTTGGCGCGACGTCATCGAGGAACAAGGTGACAAGCCGTTCGTCATCCGTCTCAAGGCACCACAGGAAGGCGAGACGGTCATCGACGACCAGGTCCAGGGCCGGGTTACCGTCCAGAACAGCGAAATCGACGATTTCATCCTTTTAAGATCGGACGGCACTCCAACCTACATGCTTGCCGTGGTCGTCGACGATCACGACATGGGCGTCACTCACGTGATCCGCGGCGACGACCATCTCAACAATGCCTTCCGGCAACTGGCCATCGTCCGGGCGATGGGCTGGCCCGAGCCGACGTACGCGCACGTGCCCCTTATCCATGGCGCGGACGGCGCCAAGCTCAGCAAGCGTCACGGGGCAATGGGCGTCGACGCCTATCGCGACGAGCTGGGCCTGCTGCCCGAGGCGGTCGACAATTACCTCCTCCGACTTGGCTGGGGACATGGCGACGACGAAATCATCAGCCGGGAACAAGCAATCGAATGGTTCGACCTTCCGCAGGTCGGCAAGTCGCCTTCCCGCTTCGATTTCAAGAAGCTCGAGAATTTGAACGGTCATTATATCCGCGAAGCCGACGACGAGCGGCTGGCCGGTCTCGTAGCGCCGAAGTTGAGCCTCAGCGGCGAGCAGAAGGCGCTGCTCGTGAAAGCGATGCCGGAGCTGAAAGCCCGGGCCCATACGCTCCATGAGCTTGCCGACGGGGCGCGCTTCCTCTTCGTCAGCCGGCCGCTTGACGTGGATGAGGCAGCAGCCGCTCTCCTAACCGACGAGGCGCAGGGACTTCTCGCTTCGGCTCATGCCAAGCTTGTTGCACTTGCGAACTGGGACCAGCCGGTCCTAGAGGCGGCCATCCGCGAGGCCGCCGAGGATCGCGGCGTGAAGCTTGGCAAGCTTGCCCAGCCGCTTCGCGCTGCACTGACAGGGCGGACCACCTCTCCGGGAATTTTTGACGTGTTGGCGTTGCTCGGCCGCGAGGAAAGTCTCGCCCGCATCGCCGACCAGATGGAGCCGAAGTAATGACCGACAAGAGCGTGACCCTGGGCGTGAATGGGTCGAACTTCAATTATCCGGTGCTCGAGGGAACGGTCGGCCCCGAGGTCGTGGATATCCGCAAACTCTATGCCCAGACGGACATGTTCACGTACGATCCTGGGTTCACGTCGACGGCGAGCTGCGAAAGCAAGATCACCTATATCGACGGCGAGGCGGGCATCCTTCTCCACCGGGGCTATCCGATCGACCAGCTGGCTGAGCAGTCGACTTTCATGGAGGTCGCTTACCTGCTCCTCCACGGCGAGCTGCCGAACAAGGGCGAGCTTGATCAGTTCACCTACACGATCAGCCGCCACACGATGGTGCACGAGCAGCTCGCGACCTTTTACCGCGGCTTCCGTCGCGACGCCCATCCCATGGCCGTCTTGTGCGGCGTGGTCGGCGCACTATCGGCCTTCTACCACGACAGCACGGACATCACCGACCCAGAGCAGCGGATGATCGCCTCGCACCGGCTGATCGCGAAGATGCCAACGCTGGTGGCGATGGCGTACAAGTATACGCTCGGACAGCCGTTCCTCTATCCCGACAACAGCCTCACCTACACCGGCAATTTCCTGCGAATGACGTTCGGAGTTCCTGCCGAGCCCTACGTGGTCAATCCGATCATCGAGAATGCGATGCGGCGGATTTTCATCCTCCACGCCGATCATGAACAGAATGCCTCGACGTCGACGGTTCGCCTGGCGGGCTCGTCAGGGGCGAACCCGTTCGCCTGCATCGCGGCAGGCATCGCCTGCCTGTGGGGTCCGGCGCATGGCGGCGCCAACGAAGCAGCGCTCAACATGCTGCGCGAGATCGGTGACGTGAAACGGATCCCCGAATATATCGCCCGCGCCAAGGACAAGAACGACCCGTTCCGGCTGATGGGTTTCGGGCATCGCGTCTACAAGAACTTCGACCCACGCGCGAAGGTGATGAAGGCGACGGCCGACGAGGTCCTGGCAGAGCTCAACATCAAGGACCCCGTGCTCGATGTCGCCAAGGAGCTCGAGCATATCGCGCTCAACGACGAATATTTCATCGAGAAGAAGCTTTATCCGAATGTCGACTTCTATTCGGGTGTGATCCTGAACGCGATCGGTTTCCCGACCGACATGTTCACGGCGCTGTTCGCTCTGGCCCGAACGGTCGGATGGGTGGCACAGTGGAACGAGATGATCGCCGATCCCGACCAGAAGATCGGCCGCCCGCGCCAGCTCTACGTCGGCGCGACACAGCGCGACTACGTTCCTTGCGACAAGCGCTAGGCGGCAGGCAGCGTTAGCGTAAAGCGCGCGCCCTCATGCGCCGCGCTGTCGAGGGTGACGTCACCACCCATGGAACGAGCCAACCGGCGCGAAATGGCGAGACCGAGGCCGGTACCGCCTTCCTTTGGGTCGACACGTTCGAAGCGCTCGAAAATGCGCGTCTGGTCGGCCTCGGCGATGCCGGGGCCCTCGTCGATCACCGAGACGGTTGCCGACCTAGCGGCATGACCAAAGACGAGTCTTACTCGTCCGCCCTCGGGCGAATGACGGATTGCATTGCCCATCAGGTTCACGAGGATCTGGATGACGGCGCGCTCTTCACCCCTTGCAGGCAGCGGATCGGTGCTGTCGGGTTCGATGGTCACTTTTCGATCTTCGGCGGCCGCATCCAGCAGGACGATCGCCTCGGCGCTCAGCGCGGCCACGTCGATGGTGTTCTGGCCGGGCGCGGACTCGCCGCCCATGGACGATAGCACCGAGAGCAAATGGCGGGCCGCCGCGGCGATGTCGTTGCCGTAGCTCGAATAGTCGCTTCGCAAGGGCCCGTCGGCCCGCTCGACGATCCGTTCGGCGCTTTCGATGATCCGGTCGAGCGGCGAGCGAAGGACTTCGTCGAGCGCGTGGTCGAAGGCCGCCGTGCCGTCTGGCGCTGGCGCGGGCGGCACCCCATTAGACTGGACCGAGCCCCGAAAGCCGGCAAATCCGCCGTCCGCGCCGGTTACGACTTCACCAGCCAGCACGACGGCTCGGCCTTCGTCGGCCCGGCTACGCGCATGCTGTCCGGTAAAGCCGCGGCGTGCAGCGAGGGCGCTGATCAACGGCATCTCGCCGGCTTCATCTTCTTCGAGACGGACGATCCGCGTCAGCGGCTGGCCCGCGACTTCGCCGGCATTGACGCCGAGTAAGTCCGCCAGGTCCGAAGACAGCGAAATGATGCGCAATTCCTCGTCGGCCGCCCATTCGTTGCGCGCGCCGCCGGTTTCGGCCTCGCTCCCACCACCGAGGATCGCAGCTAGGCGCGGTCCGGCGGGCGCGCGAACGGTCCAATTTTCGAGCGAGAGTGCGACCTCGTCGCCTTCGGGCCGGGCCTGGACCCACAATTCGATATCGTGATCGATGGAAGCCGCGAGCGCCGGCCGCGACACGGGCGTTCCTAGCTTGCGCGCAAGATCGGCGACGGCGGCGATTTGCGGCAGGGCAAGCCGCTGGCCGAGGGCCGATCCGGCCTCACGCTGCAATGTCTCAAATTCCGGGTCAGCCGAGATCAGGCGGCCGTTTCGGTCGAGGCGGCCGAGCACTGCCCGCGGCTCGGAAGGGACGCTAGCCACGACCCTGCCCCAGGCGCTCCAGAGCAGCCCGATAGGCGGCATCGGTGGTCAGCCACGACCGTGCTTTCTCCGCTTCTTCGTCGGTCAACTGGTCGAACCGGGCAATGGCGTCCCCGACATCGTCGATGCCCAACAAATCGCCGATACCTGCGAGTAGTCCGGCGCTGACGTCACGGGACATGCCTGCCGAGCGCAGCAGCGCCATCAAATATTTCGCGTCGCCCGAGAGCAGCTCGTCAAGCGCGGATTCGGTCGAAATACCGGCGCGGCGCGCCAACACCTCGGCGACGAAGGCAATTTCGCCCTCGTTGGCAGCAGCGAGGATCAGTTCGTCGGTGAGTCCTCCTGCCTCGTCGAGGAAGACGACGAGTGCGGCAGTAAGAGAGTCGATGCCGCGCTCTTCGTCGCGCTGCTCAAGGACGCGGTCACCGGCCTCGGCAAGTTGCGCGTCGGCCGCTGCATGGCCACGATTCGCCGCAAGCTCGCCGCGGAGCGCCGCAGCAACGCTGTGCACAAGCGCTTCCGCGCTGGCCAGGGGAAGGTCATCATAAGCGATAAGGCACTGACCGAACCGATCGCGGCGCCGACCACGACCGAGAATCAAGGCCATGGCTGCTGCAGCGACCGCACCATAATCATGGCTGACGAGGCCCTGGAGGACTCGCGCTTCGCGACGACCGCTGCGCGCCCGCGCCGCAGTCGAAATTCGTTCTTCGTCGGCGCGACGCAAAAGCAGCGCCATCAGACCTGGCTCATCGAGAAGGCCGGAAGCCGTAAGTGTCGCGATCAGCGCAGCATTGCCGTCGTCGTTGGCGGCCACCCTGCCGCCGGGCAGCGCGGCCCGAACCGCATCAGCAACATCGCTGATAAGGCAATGAAGCATGGCCGTCATCAACGCCCGTTCCTGCTCGGAAAGGCGCTTCGCGGGATCGAGAAAAAAGTCGCGCCGAACAGTCGACAGGCGGCCCCTCCCCGCAAAGCGCGCGCTCGCGGTCCCGTCCGCTGCGAAAGCAGCAATCGGCCATTCTTCCGGCATCATCGCGCGGGGCTTATCCGATTTGCGTTAACTTCCCGTCAACTGGAACGCGGATGGCGTACCCTTTGTACGATGAAGAAGGACGCAGCTGCATAGAAGAGCAGCACGAGCAGGAACGCAGTCCAGACACCTGCGAGTGCGAAGGGAATTGCTAGAAAGATCGCGTTCCTACGCGACACAAGCCACAGGTCGCCACCCGGCGGCATGCCCGATTTCTCGATGCGAGCCGCCTCAGCGAAACCGCAGGCGGTAGCGGCAGCAACCATCGATCCCCAACCGGTGCCATGACGCATTTCCCACCAGCCAATCGCCAGCGTAGCGAGGCCGCCGGCCGGCCAGAGAGCGGCGCGGCTCCATATTCCGATGGGGAGCGGCTTCATTCGCAGCTTCGCGAGGCGCGCGGCAACGAGGTCTAATGGGGTTGAAATCACAAGAAGCACCAGGCCTGCACCAAGCCAGCCCTTGGTGAAGCAAGCCGCCGAGGCAAGTGTCAGGCCGAGCGCCGCCCAGATCAACCAGGCTGGGCGAACTTCGGTTTCCATCAGCTGTTCGGTCGCAAAGTCCTCGACCGGCGGCAGGATGAAGCGGCTGGTCCAGTCATTGCGATCGCCACGAGACGTCCGGACCAGGTGCCGCTGGAAGTCGACGAGCTCGCCGGCAGTTTCGACCAGCAACGGTTCGTCGGTCGCTGCGACAGGCATCCTTCGGGCGCCTTCTTGAATCGCGCGGCGGAGCAAGGTCGATTGCAGGTCCCAATCGCCAAGCATTGCGGCGGTGGAACCGAGCAGATGGGCGTCGACGACGGCGACGCCCGCCCATCGTGTTTCTCCATCGATCCGCTCGAAGGTCTCGTGCGCTTGGTCGTCGCGAACGGTCGCGACCGCGGGCTCCGGCTCGGCTGCTACGGTGGTGACCAGATCGACCGTCGGCGCAATGCCGTCCCCGATCAGAAGGATTGTCGCGCCTGCCTCGAATCGACTGACGGCCTCATTGACGTCAGTAACCGGGAACACACCGATACCGTCCAGGCGAAGCCGCTCGAAAGCGTCCTGCAACGCCTGGGGGACTCGCTCTACGACAACGATGATCGGCGCAGCGGCCGCGGCCGAAGCGCAGCGAACCTGATATTCGATAAGCGTTCGACCCGCGAGCGGAAGCAGGGCGCGAAGACCCCCGCTATCATCCTCCTGATACGCTCCGATCAGCGCGCCAATGGCCATCCGGCAGGCACCCTCCCCCTCAGTATTCTATGCCTCTCTAATCGCTTTCGCGCACCGTCAAAGATGATAAACTGCGGCTCGCGATGACACCCACACCGAAGCGCTCCGTCCCCGTGCAGCCCGCAGGCGCCGTGACAAACCCCACCGAGCTGCTGACCGGCAGCGTCGATTTCGTCGAACCGGCGTTCGACGAGGGGGAATGGCGAGAGCGAACGGCCGAAGAGCGCGGAACTGGAGGCCGCCAGGTCTTGGCGACCGGCCTGGTCATCCTCGCGGCGCTATGGACTGGATATGCGTCTTGGTCCGCCGGCCGTTCATTGGCATCCCAGGCGTTGTCATCTCCGCTGATCGCGCAGTGGATCGCAATCGTCGCCGGCCCGCTGGCGCTGATCGGCCTCGTCTGGCTGATGTTTGGCCGGACTCGCCGTAAAGAATCGGAACGGTTCACGCGCTCGGTCATCGCAATGCGCAGCGAGGCTCAGAGCCTCGAGGCATTGCTCGAGGTGCTATCGCAGCGAATCAGTGATAGCCGCACCGATCTGACGAGCATTTCACAGCAGTTGATGCAGCTTGGCGACGAGGCGACGGGCAAACTCGGCGGGATTACCAGTGAGTTCGACAACAGCACCGAGAGGCTGAAGCAGCACGGCGAGGCACTCGACCGGGCTGCCGATGCAGCACGCATCGATATTGCGGTACTGCTCGACGACCTGCCGAAAGCCGAACTGTCGGCGCGCGCCGTGGCCGAGCATCTACGCGCGGTAGGCGAAGAGTCGGCGGGCAAGGCCAGCGCTTTGGGTCAGCAGGTTGACGAACTCGCCGAGCGGGCTCGCAGCGCGAACGAAATCATTGCCGAAGCCACCCGGCATTTGACCGACCGCCTGGCCGAAATCGAAGCGGCCGGACAAGGCGCAGCCGCCCGCGTCGGTGAAGCGAAAGAAGTTTTTTCGGGCACGTTGGACACACTGCTTTCACGGACCTCGGATACGCTGGAGCGGGTCCGGTCGGGGATCGACGTCCAAGCAACTGCAGTCGCAGCGCTCGTCGCCCAGGCCTCGGCGGGTATCGGCAAGGCCGGTGCCCTCGCCGCGGAATCGCTGGCAGCGAACCTCGACCACGCCAACAACTCGCTTGAGGGCCTGTCGAGCAGGGTCGCAGAACAGGATCGTGCGTCGCAGCAGATGATCGCGGAGATCGACCGCGGGCTCGCGCTGATCGACGAAAGGTTCACCGAGCTTGCGGCGAGCGGAGACGAACGCGCGAACCGCTTCCTAGAATCGCTCACGCGCGCTCGAGGCGAGCTGGATGCGCTCGCGGCTCAGGCGAGTACGCAGGACAATGCGATCGGATTGCTCGCCGAACGCACCACCTCTCTACGCGACAGCATAGAGCGACTGGCCGCCGAGGTGCGAGACAATGTGGGAACCGCGATTGGCGAAGCCCAAGGTGGCGCAGACCGGCTGGTCGAAGCGGCGGCGGCGGCGAAGCCGGACATCGGCTGGCTGCGCGACGCGACGATCGAGGCCAACGAGCGGCTCACGGCAACGAGTACATCGATCGGCGAACAGCACGAGCGCTTTACGGCTCTGCTCTCCAGCGTCGATGGCGGCGTCGAGGATGCCCAGTCGAAACTGGCGTTGCTGGCGACGACGCTGGCGCAGGTCGAGCGGGAGGCTGCGAGCCTCAGCGGCGAGACTGGCCCGGCGCTCATTGCCTCACTCGTCCAGGTGAAGGAGGCCGCTGCCCATGCCGCGGAGCGCGCGCGCGAGGCGATCGAGGCTGTGATACCTGACAGCGCGGGCAAGCTCTCTGAAGAAGCCGCGCAGGCGCTCGAACGCGCGATCCGCGAGAGCGTCGAAGAGAAGTTGCGCGATGTCGATAATGTTGCATCGCAAGCGCTAGAAGCCGCTCGAGCCGCGTCGGACCGCCTGACCGGCCAGATGATCACCCTCGGCCAGACCGCATCTGCGCTTGAGGCGCATATCGAACAAACCAACAAGGAGCAGCGCGAGAAGGACAGCGAGGCCTTCGCCAAGCGCGTCGCCCTCCTCATCGACTCGATGCATTCTGCGGCAATCGATGTCGGCAAGATCATGGCCGACGAAATCGACGACAAGGCCTGGAATTCCTATCTCAAGGGCAACCGCGGCGTATTCACGAGCCGCGCGGTGCGCCTGATCGAAGGCAGCGAGACGCGCGCGATCCGTACTCATTATGAGAGCGACCCGGAGTTCCAGCGATCGGTGAACCGCTACGTCGCGGACTTCGAGTCTATGCTCCGGCGAGTCCTTGCCGAACGGGATGGCGGGATGATCGCAGTGACGCTCATGTCGTCCGACATGGGCAAGCTCTATGCGGCACTAGCCCAGGCGATCGACAAACGCCGCTAGCGGCGATGATAGAAGTCGAGATCGTCCGGCGTAATCCAGCCATACGTCCAGTTCGCATAGTATAACGCGAACAGCACTGCGCCGAGCAGTGCCGCCTTCAGCAGATGACGTTTCAGGTTGAATCGGTGCGGCGCGCTGTCGGCCTGGCCTGCGACCTTGGGGGTGCCCGCCTCCTCATCAGTCCGAACACCAAACGGCAACAGGATGAAGGCACTGAAGGCGAAGAACAGGAAGTAGATCGCGACAATCGAACTAAAGGCCATGGATCAAGCGAGCTGAAGGAGCATTACTTCGACCAACGGTTTCTTGCCCGTCCACAAGGTCGCACATCGGCGGACCGCTAGGCGAACGGATTCGCAAACGGCATCCTCGTCTTTTCCAGGCGCGTAGGCTCGCGTCGCCGCATCGGTCGCGTCGGCGATAAAGTCGTCGCGGTCTTCTTCGACCGGAACGCCGAACGGCCGGACCAGCGGCTTACCGGCGAGCTTTCCATCCTCTCCGACGGGCAGTGCTACGGTGATGAGCCCACCATAGCCGATGCGCCTGCGCTCGGTGACCGTCGCTCCGTCTGCGGGAAGGATGACGTCACCGTCGAGGACGAGGCGGCCAACGCGGACTTCGTCGATCTTTTTCGGCTCGCCGGGCGCAAGGCGGACGACGTCGCCATTTTCCTGCACCACCGCCTTGGGCACGCCATGGCCTAGCGCAAGCCGCGCATGCTCGCGCAGATGTCGGGCTTCGCCGTGAACCGGGACGACGATCTCGGGCCGCACCCAATTGTACATCTCGATCAGTTCCGGACGTCCGGGATGGCCAGAAACGTGGACGTGCGCCTGCCGCTCGGTGACGATCCGCACGCTGAGATCGGACAGCTGATTCATGATCCGGCCAATCGCGACTTCGTTGCCTGGAATGATCCGCGAAGAGAAAATGACAGTATCGCCTTCGCTGAGTTTCAGGTCATGCGTACCGCCAGCAATTCGGCCGAGCGCAGCGCGAGGTTCGCCCTGCCCGCCAGTGGCGATGATGAGGACTTCGCTCTTCGGCAGCCGCATCGCCTCGTCGAAGCTGATCGGCGGCGGAAAGTCTTTCAGATAGCCCGTCGCCTGCGCGACGCGGAGGATCCGCTCGAGCGAGCGGCCGGCAATGCAAACCTTTCGATCCGTTTCATTGGCAACGCGGCCGATCGTCTGAAGGCGGGCTGCGTTAGAAGCAAAGGTCGTGACCAGCACGCGACCCCTCGCTTCGGCTACCTTTGCCAGCAGGCCAGCATGAACGCTCTCTTCAGATCCTGAAGGGGTATCCTGGAAGACGTTGGTCGAATCGCAGACAAGCGCCAGCACACCTCGGTCGCCAATTGCCTTCAGCGTGTCGGGGCTCGGCGCCTCGCCAATCACCGGCGTCTCGTCGATTTTCCAGTCACCGGTATGGAAAATGTTGCCGAACGGCGTTTCGATGAGAACGCCATTCCCCTCGGGGATCGAGTGCGAGAGCGCGACGAAGCTGACTCGGAACGGGCCGAGCTCGATGCTTCCTCCGCGCTCGACGATGTTGAGCTTGACCTGGCCGGTGAGGCCTTCCTCCTCTAGCTTCCCGGCGATCAGACCGGCGGTGAATGGCGTCGCGTAAAGGGGGCTTTTCAGTTCCTCAGCGAGATAGGGCAGCGCTCCGATATGGTCCTCATGACCGTGCGTAAGGACGATACCCGCCAGCCGCTCCTGCTGGTCCTCGATGAATTCAAGGTCGGGCAGGATCAGCTCGATGCCCGGATAGGTCGGATCGGCGAAGGTCAGGCCGAGGTCGACCATGATCCACTGGCCGCGGCACCCGTAGAGATTCACGTTCATGCCGATCTCGCCCGAGCCGCCGAGCGCCACGAACAGCAGTTCTTCCCCGGGGATCATTGCGAAGACTTGGACGCCATGTCGTACAAAAGGCTCAACCCCTGGATCGTTAGATCGGGCTCAATCGCGTCGAAGACGTTCGTGTGCTTGTCGAACAGGGTTGCGAGGCCGCCGGTGGCGATGACGGTGACTGGGCGACCAATCTCGCTCTTGGTCCTCTCCGCGAGGCCTTCGAGCATCGCGACATAGCCCCAGTAGATGCCGATGATCATCTGGCTCTCGGTGGTGCGGCCGATGACGCTGTTGGTGGCCGGAGCTTCGATCGCAATGCGCGGGAGCTTGGCGGCGGCGGTGACGAGGGCGTCGAGGGAGAGGTTGATGCCGGGGGCGATGATGCCGCCGGCATAGGCGCCGGAAGAGTTGATGACGTCGAAAGTCGTTGCGGTTCCGAAATCGATTACGAGGAGATCGCCCGGATATTTGGCGTGGGCGGCGATGGCATTGAGGGCGCGGTCGGCGCCGACATTGTGCGGCTCATCCACGTCTAGCTGCATCGGCCAGGCCGCGGCGCCCTGCCCGGCGATAATCGGCGTTTTCCGGAAGTATTTTTCGGACAAAACGGTGAGATTGTGGAGCGCGCGCGGCACAACCGTGCCGATAATCACGCCCTCGACCTGGTCGCGAGAAAAGCCTTCGAGCTCGAGCAGCTGGTGCAGCCAGACCGAATATTGGTCTGCGGTCCGGCGGGGATCGGTGGCGATGCGCCAGCGCGCCTTGATCTCGCCCTTGTCGACCAGCGCGAAGACCAGGTTGGTGTTACCGACATCGACGGCCAGGATCATGGCCCGCGCCCTAGCTGTGTCGGCGGTTGTTCACAACTTGCAGCAGCAGGCGTAATCAAGCGCCCATGTTCGAGGACGACGCGCCCTACCATGCGCACATCTATGCGATGCCGGGCGAGGAGCGCGCGGCCGAGGCGCTGCGCGGCCGATTCGAAGCCGAAGAAGGAGTGCTGTTCGTCGGCCGCCTGACCGAGGGCAAGGCCGGGCCGCACCCGGTCCCGCAGTTCGAGGTGCATTTCCTCAAGCGCTCGCTCGACGAGATCCTGCCCATCATCGAGGCGTCGGGGTTGAGAACGCTGGTCCACCCGCTGACGGATGACGACCTTGCCGACCATACGACACTCGCGCACTGGATCGGCGAGCCCGTTGAGCTGGATGTGGCGACACTGGACCCGCCCGGCATCAACCAGGGCGTGGCTCGCTTCGGAAAAACCGACTTCTAAAGCTCGACGTCGCCCGCACGGACGATGTCGATGGTGCCGTCGTCACGGCGAAGGCGCAGCGCGCCATCGGGCTCGATCCCGTCGAAACGGCCCGAAACCTTTTCATCCCGCGTCGAATGGACGGTCAGTTCTGTGCCTTGCGGATGAGCACGGGCGAGCCAGGCCTGGGCGAGCGAAGAAGGTTCGCTGGTCCGCCACAGGCCGAGCAGTCGGGTGAAGCTGCCAGCGAGGAGCGGCGCGAAGGCCTGCGGCAAGATTTTCCCACCCAGGGATGCGCCCTGCCGGTCTGGCAGCGCAGGCGCGCTGGCGAGGTTCACGCCAAATCCGACTGCTATTCGATCCCCGCTCCGTTCGAGAAGGATTCCAGCAAGCTTCTTGCCTGAATGCATCACGTCGTTCGGCCATTTGAGCATCAAAGGCTGATCGGGAACGGCGACGTCGATCGCCTCCACGAGCGCAAGACCTGAAACCAGCGACAACGTGTGCGCGGGCGGATCATCCGGTCGCAACACGACGACAGTGCTGCCGTAGAAATTGCCTTCAGAGGATACCCAGCTCCGACCCTGGCGTCCCCGCCCCGCATCCTGGTGAAGGGCGACCAGCCAGTCGCCTTCGACCGCTTGATCGCCAATCAGGTCAGCGTTGGTCGAACCAGTGCGCTCGACAATCCGGATCCGGGTCAGAAGAGGCTTCCTGCGGCTTTGTCGGTCAACGACCCTAGCGGCCCGATCAGCAGATAGCCGAGCGGCGAGACGAGCAATGCAGCGAGCAGGATCAGCAGGCCCTGCAGAGGCTGGTTCGGCTTCGCGTAAGGCTCGGCCGGCTCGTCCATGTACATGACCTTCACGATCTTCAGGTAGTAATAGGCGCCGACCACGGTGCCGAGGATGCCGGCCACGGCAAGCGCCGTGTAACCGGCATTCACTGCGGCGGTGAACACCACCAGCTTCGGCCAGAAGCCGAACAGGGGCGGAATGCCCGCAAGGCTGAACATGAAGATGGCGATCGCGGCCGCGAAGCCCGGTCGGGTCTGTGACAGGCCCGACAGGCTGGCGATGCTTTCGACCGGGCGGCTTTCGGCGTCGCGCATCCAGAGAACGCAGAGGAAGGCGCCGAGCGTCATGACGATGTAGACGGCCATGTAGAACAGCACCGACGACGCGCCCTTCGGGCCAGCCGCGGCAAGACCGACCATGGCGAAGCCGACATTGTTGATCGACGAATAAGCGAGCAGGCGCTTGATATTGGTCTGGCCATAAGCCGCGACGGCGCCGAGGAAGATCGAGGCGAGCGCGGCGAAGATCACGATCTGCCGCCAGGCGTCGGTCGCCGGCCCCAGTCCTTCGATGCAGAGGCGCGTCGCCAACAGCACGGCAGCTGCCTTGGGCGCGGTGCCGAAGAACATGGTGACGGGCGTCGGCGCACCTTCATAGACGTCCGGAGTCCACATGTGGAACGGCACGGCGCTGGCCTTGAATGCCAGCCCAGCAAGCACGAACACCAGTCCGAAGAGCAGGCCGAGCGATGGCGCTCCTCGGGCGAAGGCCGCGGCGATGCCGTTGAAGCTCATCGTCCCGGTAAAGCCGTAGAGCAGCGAGATGCCGTAAAGGAGGATGCCACTCGCCAGCGCGCCGAGGACGAAATATTTGAGGCCGGCCTCGGCCGAACGTTCGTCCGTTCGGCGGTACGACGCGAGCACGTAGGCCGCGAGGCTCTGCAGCTCGAGGCCGACGTAGAGGGCAATGAGGCTGGTCGCCGAGACCATGACGCTCATGCCGATGGCGGCGAAGACGATCAGCACCGAATATTCCGATGCATGCTCGGTCCCGCGTTCGAACCATCCATGCGCGGCGATGATCGCGACCGCCGCAGCGGGGAAGATGATCGCCTTGCCGAAGCTGGCGAACAGGTCCGCGCTCACGAAATTGTCGTAGATCGGCCCGGCATGCGACGGCGCACCGACGAGCGCGGCCGTGGCCCCGAGCAAAAGCAACACGGCAAGCCAGCTGACAGCCCCGGACCCGCGACGACCAGTGAAGGCCGCCACCATCATCAGGATGGTGCCGCCGATCGACAGGATCAGCTCCGGCAGAAGAGGCGCGAAGCGGCCCATCAGTGCTTCACTTCCATGTCCATATGCTCGTGAGCGCCTACGCCCAGAGTCAGGCGCGAGTCTCCCGCGGGGGCGACACGTTCAAGGCGGACCAGGAGTCGGCCGACATCGTTGCGCATCGGGCGCATGAAGCTTTCGGGATAAACGCCCATCCAGAAGACGGCGAGCGCAATCGGCGCCAGCAGCCACCATTCGCGCAAGGACAGGTCCTGCATCGCGGCGGCGTCGGCATTGCGCTGCGTCCCGAAGCAGATCCGCCAGTAGAGCCACAGCATGTAGGCGGCGCCGAGGATGATGCCGGTCGTCGCAACAATCGCCGCCCAGCTCGACGCGCGGTAGGTGCCGACCAGGCTCAGAAATTCGCCGACGAAGTTGCTCGTGCCCGGAAGCCCGACGCTGGCCATGGTGAAGACCATGAACAGCAGGGCGTAGCCCGGCATATTGTCGGAAAGGCCGCCGTAGCGATCGATCTCACGCGTATGCAGGCGGTCGTAGACCACGCCGACGCAGAGGAAGAGCGCGCCCGAGACAAGCCCGTGGCCAAGCATGACCAGCATCGCGCCTTCGATTCCCTGCCGGTTCATGGCGAACAGGCCGAAGGTGACAAATGCCATGTGCGCGACCGACGAGTAAGCAATCAGCTTCTTCATGTCCCGCTGCACGAGGGCGACGAGGCTGGTGTAGACGACGGCGACGCCGCTCAGCACGAACATCAGTGGGACGAACTGCAGCGAGCCGTCCGGGAACATCGGGAGGGAGAAACGGATGAAGCCGTAGCCGCCGAGCTTCAGCAGGACGCCGGCGAGGATCACCGAGCCAGCAGTGGGCGCCTGGACGTGCGCGTCCGGAAGCCAGGTGTGGACCGGCCACATCGGCAGCTTGACGGCAAAGCTGGCGAGGAAGGCCAGGAACAGCCAGGTCTGCGCTTCCTTCGAGAAGTCGTAGGCCATCAGCGCCGGGATCGACGTCGTCCCTGCCGTCCCCGCCATGTAGAGCATGGCGATCAGCATCAGCACCGAGCCGAACAGCGTGTAGAGGAAGAATTTGTAGCTGGCCTTGATGCGCTCGACGCCGCCCCAGACGCCGATGATCAGGTACATCGGGATGAGGCCGCCCTCGAAGAAGATGTAAAAGAGGAACAGGTCCTGCGCGGCGAAGGAGCCCATGATGAGGGCCTCCATCAGCAGGAAGTAAGCCATGTACTCGGGCACGCGCTTCTCGATCGCGCGCCAGCTGGCGCCGATGCAGATCGGCATCAGGAAGGCGGTGAGCACGATCAGCAGCAGCGCAATGCCATCGATGCCGAGCGCCCAGTTTACTCCGCCGCCAAGCGGCAACTTCTCGACGAACTGCCACTGCGCCCCGTCGGGATCGTACCGGACCCAGAGGTAGACGCTGAGTGCGAGGTCGATGAGGGTGCCGATGAGCGCAATCCAGCGCGCGCCCTCGGCCTTCACCATCAGGCATAGTACGCCCGCGAGCAGCGGGATGGCGATCAGCAGGCTGAGCAAGGGAAGGCCCGTCACTTCGACGCCCACCACAAGGCCCAGCTCGCCGCACCGATCAGGCCGAGCAGCATCACCAACGCGTAGGAGTAGAGGTAGCCCGACTGCAGCCGGTAGGTGACGCGGTTGCCGATGCCCACCGCATAGGCGGCGCCATGCGGGCCGAAGCGGTCGATCGTGCCCTCGTCACCGCCCTTCCAGAACAAGCGGCCGAGCCACAGCGAGGGACGGACAAACAGGAAGTGGTAGAGCTCGTCGAAATACCATTTGTTCGACACGAAATTGTAGATGCCCGGGAACTGGCGGACGAGCGCGAGGGGCGCCTCCGGCGTGCGGATGTAATTGTTCCAGGCGATCCAGAGGCCGACCAGCATCACGATGGTCGGCGTGAGCTTGACCCACAACGGCGAGCTTTCGGCTGCCTCCGCCAGCTCCTTGCTGAAGGCGACGCTGCCCTGCCAGAATTCCGGTCCGCCCTCGGGGTGGATGAACACGTGGTGAAAGAGCTGGCCGGCGAGCAAGGCGCCGAGCGCCAGGAGCGTGATCGGAACCAGCATCGTAAGCGGGCTCTCGTGCGGGTGGTAGCCGGCGGTCCCCGCCTTCGGCAGGCCGGGCTCGTGCGAACTGTCGCCATGCTCCTCGTCCGGGGATTCATGGACGTGGTGGACGGCGTGCTGGATATGCTCGGACGCGCCCCAGCGCGCTTCGCCGAAGAAGGTCAGGAAGATGAGGCGCCAGCTGTAGAAGCTGGTCAACAGGGCGGCGAGCGAGCCGACCCAGAATGCGATGGTGCCGGGCACCGTGCCGGCGGCCCATGAGCTCTCAAGGATCGCGTCCTTCGACCAGAAGCCGGCGAAACCGACCGGCATGCCCGGCAGGTCTAGGCCGACGCCGGTGATCGCCAGCGTGCCGATCACCATCACCCAGAAGGTGATCGGGATCTCCTTACGGAGCGCGCCATAGTAACGCATGTCCTGCTCATGGTGCATCGCGTGGATGACCGAGCCCGCGCCGAGGAACAGCAACGCCTTGAAGAAGGCGTGCGTGAAGAGGTGGAACATCGCCGCGCCGTAGGCACCGACGCCGGCGGCAAAGAACATGTAGCCAAGCTGCGAGCAGGTCGAATAAGCGATCACGCGCTTGATGTCGTTCTGGGCGCAGCCGACGGTCGCGGCGAAGATGCAGGTCGCGGCGCCGACCCAGGTGACGACGTGCATAGCGGTCGCCGACGTCTCAAACATCGGCGAGAGACGGCAGACCATGAACACGCCGGCGGTGACCATGGTTGCGGCGTGAATCAGGGCACTGACGGGGGTCGGGCCCTCCATCGCGTCCGGAAGCCAGGTGTGGAGGCCAAGCTGCGCCGACTTGCCCATCGCGCCAACGAACAGCAGCAGGCATAGGACGGTCATGGTGTCGGCGCGCATGCCCGCGAAGCCGATGGTGGATCCGGCCATCCCCGGCGCGGCGTGCAGGATCGCCGGGATCGAGACGGTGCCGAACACCAGGAAGGTGCCGAAGATACCGAGGCTGAAGCCGAAATCGCCGACGCGGTTGACGACGAAGGCCTTGAGCGCCGCCGCATTGGCGGACGGCTTGTGATACCAGAAGCCGATCAGCAAGTAGGAAGCGAGGCCGACGCCTTCCCAGCCGAAGAACATCTGCACCAGGCTGTCGGCGGTCACCAGCATCAGCATCGCGAAGCTGAACAGCGACAAATAGGCGAAGAAGCGCGGCTGGCTCGGGTCCTCCTCCATATAGCCCCAGCTGTAGAGGTGGACGAGGCTGGAGACGGTGGTGACGACGACCAGCATGACCGAGGTCAGCGCGTCGACGCGCAAGGCCCAGTCGACGGTCAGCGTGCCGGACTGGATCCAAGTTAACACCGGCACGACGACCGGGCCGGCGGCTCCGCTGATGTACTGGAAAAAGATCGGCCAGCTGAGGAATGCGCCGACGAACAGCGAACCGGTGGTGATCGCCTTGGCGGCAGTCTTGCCGATCCAGCGGTTGCCGAGGCCGGCAACGATCGCGGCGATGAGCGGCAGGAAGACGATGAGGAGGACCGGATGCATCAGCCGCGCATCCGGTTGGCGTCGTCGACCGCGATCGAGCCGCGGCGGCGGAAGAAGATGACGAGGATGGCGAGGCCGATTGCGGCCTCGGCGGCGGCGACGGTGAGGACGAACATCGCCAGCACCTGCCCGGTCAGGTCGCCTAGGTAGGCGGAGAAAGCGACCAGGTTGAGGTTCACCGCGAGCAGGATCAGCTCGATCGCCATCAGCATCAGGATGACGTTGCGGCGGTTGAGGAAGATTCCGAGCACGCCGATCGTGAACAGGATCGCGGCGACCGCGAGATAATGGTTGAGGGTGATCACAATATCATCCCCTCGCCCACGCCCGGGTCCATGTTGCGGATGGCTTCATCGGGGCGGCGCGCGATCTGCTTGGACACTTTCGGGGTGCGGAGGTCGCCGCGGCTGCGGTGCGTGAGCACGATCGCGCCAATCATCGCGACGAGCAGGATCAGGCCAGCGAGCTCGAACGCGAACAAATAGCGGCTGTAGAGGAGCTGCCCGAGGGCAACGATATTGGGCGTCGCCGCGGCTGGGATCGCGTGGTTGCTGAGCGCGGGTCCAGCCTTCCAGGCGCTGAGCGCGATGACAATCTCGGCTAGCAGCACGAGCGCGACGATCAGCCCGAACGGCAGGTTGCGGGTAAAGCCCGAGCGCAGTGACGCAAAGTCGATGTCGAGCATCATCACGACGAACAGGAACAGCACCGCGACCGCGCCGACGTAGACGATCACCACCAGCATCGCGATGAACTCCGCACCGACGAGCAGCATCAGCCCCGCCGAATTGAAGAAGGCGAGGATCAGCCACAGCACGCTGTGCACCGGATTGCGCGCGAAAATGACCGCGATCGCCGAAGCAATCGTGAGCGTCGCGAACAGGTAAAAGGCAACTTTCCAGCACAGTGGGATCCGAAGCTTGGAATTCACGTGACTTGAAGTCGCG